>ERZ761584.8-NODE-8-length-98304-cov-24.246262_pt1 | contig 98304 bp, 131 predicted proteins | sample MGYA00512168_ERZ761584 | MGnify/ENA primary metagenome ERZ761584 (study PRJEB28899, sample SAMN03785564) | bioreactor sludge metagenome | biome: EBPR Sludge; feature: EBPR Bioreactor; material: 0.22µm filtered reactor supernatant | place: Saint Lucia: Queensland...
CGGAAGTGGTTGCAGAGCCGGAAGTGGTTGCAGAGCCGGAAGTGGTTGCAGAGCCTTCCGCCCCCGTGATTGTCAAGCGTGGTCGTGGCCGTCCGCCCAAGCCGGAAAGCGAACGCAAGCCCAAGTATGTTTCGACTGGCAAGGGTCGTGGTCGCCCGAAGTTTGCGGCTGGTGAAACTCAGTATGATAAGTGTCTGGCGTTCGCTCTTGCGAATGGTTACACTGCCGACACGGTGTCTGTCAACCGCAGTGCTCTCGCAATCGCTACCAATCAGGGAATTGGTGTTCCGGTTGGTTCGTGTCTGGTCTATATCGGTCGCATGCTGAAAGAAAAAGCGCTCCCCCTGACTGCACCACAGTCCACCGAAACCGAAACCGAAACTGAACAAACCGCAGTGTAACTTCAACTGGACCGCAAGAGTATGCTATAGTGCTCTTGCGGTCCAATTCATATAGGAGAACGAAGATGGTTGAACGTGTTAGCAAGTATCAGACGGCAGACGGCAAGCTCTTTAGCACATATCAGGAAGCACAATCACACGAAAAGCGCCAAGAAAAGGTCGCTCTACTCGCGAAGGTGTTTCAGAATCCTCGTCTGGCCAATTTGTCCGCATCGTCTCTTGCGGCTACGCTTCTCGCAAACCCGCAAATGCTCACGGAACTTCGAGATGCGTGCAACAAGGGTTTGGAGTGGCAGCGTAATAGTGTGAAGGTGTAGCCGGATCATATAATAACATAAATAGGAGAGTTCCTGGAGAACTCTCCTTGCGTTTTTACATTTGTTTATGGATCGCCATACTTGTAATATATCTGATTGTGACATTTCCAATTAGATGGATTAAGCGTAAATGGTTCATTTACTGTTCATCATTTCTGTGATATATTACATGGAACAAATGGAGAGTGTTATGCGAAAAGTCTCTTTGAAGGTGGAAGCAATCGTTGATGTATACCTTAACGATCCGAATGATGCGCCACAAGCTGTAGAACTTGTGATGAAGAATGTCGATTTTTGGCCGACAAGTCACGTTGATGCTGTAGAAATTGACGGCTTTCGGGTTGTAAATATTCAGCTTCTCACCAACTGAGGCTAATCCCGTGAATAATATCCCTACATATGTTCTGATTCATACACACGAGTATGGCACGACCGTATACACATTTGCTACTGAACGTCCCGTGCATAGTGGCAATACATACTCATATGGCGACGAAGAAAGCGAATCGGATAATCCGTATGAGTGTATCCGATTCATTCTTGACGCGTTGAATATTTACTTTGAACCTGATATCAACGAGACTATCACCATTGAAGAATTAAACGAACCTGCGACTTTCATTCCATGAGTTACGAACTTTATCTTGGCAAGGGTTCGCCCTCAAATGAAACATCTTTCTTTGAAGGTGAACCGTTGATTGCACGCACTGTATGCGATTTTAAGACGCTTTTGGAGACGATGGGCATCCCTAAGAGGATGTCTGCCCCCTATTGGCTACAAGAGCGTGGAGACATTACAGAGACGACAATTCGTTGCATTCATGATCTTGTCTGGACGCACAAGTTTGATGTAGAATTTCCTCAGTGGCAGATTCATGCAGACATGGATAAGGCACATGAGCTGGCGGTCTGCCTGAATCTTTCCTCCCACTATTTCAAGGGCTCGCGCAATGTATAACAAAACAATCAAAGATTTCAATAAAATTCTGGAAGCACTACACAGTCAGCGTCAATATGTTGATATGGGCCATCAGAGTTATATTGACCGTGATATGTGTGTATTCCTCATGAACTTCATTCAGAATAGCGCAGAATATACAGGTCTTATGCGTGAACGTAACCGTCTACATGCAGAACTGGAAGTAATCGTTCGCAAATTGGAGAATCTGTAATGATCGGTGTGATTGTGTTCTTTTTACTGTGCACTGGTTTTTTCATAGTTTTCGGCTGGCTTGTCGTTGACTATCATGATAAAAGCGATGGTGTAACAGCCTTTGGCGCGCTGGGGGCGATAACAACTTTCATTGTAATGTGTATATTGGTTGATGTCATGATTAAAAATGACGAGATTACACAAAAAGATATGGTTTCCGCGATCCAGCAATGTGGTGGTCTTCACAATGTAGATTATATTACATATGGCGGTGCAGCAATTTGTATCAAGCCTCTGGTTGAATCAGAAGTTCAGTAATTGTTCAGCAGTGGCGTGCAATACTGGCTTCACTAACAAAGAACAATGCCCTTGAAAAGAGTAAGTCTTGGCCAGACTCCAGTTTGTTTAGCATAAAACATACTGGACACTCTAACACGGTACGCTATGCATACTCATGGAGAGTAGGAGGCGGGTAGGTTCGATTCCTACCAAGGGAGCCTAATATAACAAAAACCGGAGTCGCTTAGACGGCAATCCACCGGGTAAGTGGGAAAGCGGTTCACCACTACACTTTCTATAGGGTTTATCATGTGCAAAAACACGCCTACTCAATCGTATATCAAAAACCCGAACCAGATGGAAATGGAAGGGTTTGATACCAGGTTCCCCGAAGTATATGCGGAGGGGTTTAACTCTGGTATCAATTGGGATGCGAATTGGATGCCCGGTGGACCATGGGTGTACCGTGGCACTGATAAAAATCTAAGAGAATCAAGTGAAGCATCATTCAAACGCTGGCACGACGGTTTTCAGGATGGGCTTAAACTTCGTTTAGAGACGAACGCCCATTTCGCCGAATGGTGGAATAGGAATCGTGGGAAGCGTATCGGTGTCGATGGCGCTACCATTGAAGACGTAAGATATCGGCCTGAACCAGTTGAATAATTCAGCTTTTGTTCAGCGTTCTATGGTATGATGTGTCCAATGACAGACGAAAGAATTGTGCGAGATGGGTAGGTGATCTAGAGACTAGACCCATATCATAAAGTGTCATGAACTTTAGATGCACAATTGAACGATGAGATTACAGAGTTGGTCCAATGTGGGTGCGATAAGCACCTTATGCCGGGTTCAAATCCCGACCATCGTTTAGTTTCAATAACTTAGAGGGTGGACTATGAAGATCAAGGCGACAATTTCTAGCAATCCCTCTAAGCTCATTATCCTTGACGAGAGGACTACTGAACGGTATATTCTTGACCTTTCAGGTGGTGGCTTGACAGTGGACTCGACCATTCTGGCAATGTCTCGCATGCGCGAATTGCGCGAAAAAAAGATGCTTGAGATTGTCACAAAGAAAATCACTTTCACGTTTCAAGTATTGGATTGATAACACAATGTTTCCATTGTATCGTGTATACTTTGGCGATTTCGATATTCGCCAAACGGTTGGAGGCGCAAATCACAGAAACAAAATCGTAATTTTATTATTTTCGGTCAGGTCTGCAATCCTGATCTGACTGAACAATTGATAAATCCACACCAACAACGATTTAGTTTTCTGTTGCTATGCGCTCGATATAGTATATAATACATCCATCACACAGAGAAATGTCATGCAAGATAAGATCCAATTTTATGTTATGGAATTTGGTATTGATGATGCGGACGTCAGGTTCTCTCATTTGCAGAGTGCAAGTCTTGAAGAATTCAATCTAATTTCAGAGCACTTTCAACGCGTTAATCGCGCCCACAGAACGCGTGAGCTGATCCGTGCAGACGATCAGTTTATTCTTCCCTATACTACTGAATACCTTATGCAAGAGGCGTTAGAGGAACGGGAACGACGAGCAAAGGAAGAAGCTGAAAGAGCACGAGTGCGCGCAGAGAAGAATGAACGTGCCGAGCGAAAATTGTTTGAACGGCTCAAGAAGAAGTTTGAACCGCAAGGCGCATGATGCTTCATACCGGACAATTTAAACGGTAAATAATATCAAATAGAAAGCCTGAAGGTATAGTGACACCTTCAGGCTTTCTATTGTATTGTCATTAAAAAATTGTCAGCGACTCGACGATGATCCAACCCTACATCATAACACATTGAAAATGAACATAACATGAACAGAATCAATAGGTTACATTCATTTTCCACTGACGTAGATTGGCACGGTCGATAATAGGCGCGGAATTGTGCACCGCCACTGAACAGGTTGTAATATTATAAATCACATTTCATTCAGCTTCCGTTCAGGGTGTATAATATAAAATGGGTGCGTGGTCGGGAGGAGCGCAACATAGTATTCCAAACATAGATTACAATTGTATACTTGACACATTCACTTAATATGCTATAGTGTTCCCAATAACGGAGATATCTATGAGAATGTCTCGAAGTGAAGTTCTTTCACTGACCAATGAAAGCGCAGGGGAAATTACAACGCGCCCAATGATGACTTTCGCGCTTTTTATTTGCGTCTCGCGGAGTCTCGTAGGAATAGTATGGAGTCTTTGCGCCAGAGCGCCAAGTTCTACGCTGATGAAATCAAGTATGTGCGCAGGCTGAAGCGAATCTCGGAGAGGGTTTAACTCTCTCTCTCTCTTTATGTATCCCTTCCCACCACACACCCATTTTATATCATATATACTGAACAGAGACTGAATCGATTGTGACATAACTCGTGACAATGAATTCAGTTATGGTTCAGCATAAATCCCCCATAATAGTCTCACATTCAACGACGGAGCTTCCCAATGAGCCGCGCAGTCTACAAAATCCTGACCGACAAAGTGTTGGAAATGATTAACAAGGGTACTGCGCCCTGGCAGCGTCCATGGCGCGCTGGCGGCTATCGCCCGCAGAATCCGGTGTCCGGCACGAAGTATCGCGGTTTTAACTATCTCTTGCTGTCCTACATGCAGCAAGCGAATGGCTGGACGAATCATTGGATGACGTGGAATCAGTGTGCGGAGCGCAGCGGCACGGTGAAGGACGATCAGAAGGACAAGTTTTCTCTGATTTTCTTTTACAATTTCCGCGAAGTGTTGGACGCGAACGATAACGTGACGGGGAAGATCCCGTTCCTGAAATACTTCCGCGTTTACAATCTGTCGCAGATCGACGGCATTGAAATCGCAGAAGAGACTGTCACCGAAATTGACACTTTGGATGTTGCCGAATCCATCGTGAATGGATATGCTGACAAGCCTGAGATTCGTTTCAACGGTAATCAGGCGTGTTACATTCCGGTGATTGACAAAATCAATATGCCGGAATGTAACACGTTCCACACGTCCGAAGGTTACTATGCCACACTGTTTCATGAATTGGCGCATTCGACCGGGCATGGTAGCCGCTTGAACCGCAAGGAAGTCACATCGCCGACATATTTCGGCTCACACGACTACTCGCTTGAAGAGCTTGTTGCAGAATTGACAAGCCTGTTTCTCTGCGACAATTGCGGTATCGCGAATGATCGCGGCATGGAAAACAGTGCGGCATATCTGCGCGGTTGGTATTCTGCACTGAAGCACAACCCGACTATGTTCGGAACGGCGGCCAGTCGTGCGCAGAAAGCAGCGGATTATATCTTGGGTATCAAAGCGCCAACCCAGGATTGATTCAGGATCAGTTCAGGTAGAGTGATAGATAATACACTCAACGAAACAGGAGAACGCGATGGCGCGGTTTGCAATAAAAATCAAGGAAGTTCACTATGCCACCATCGTCGTGGAGGCTAAAAGTGCCGCAGAAGCGCTATGCCGGGCGCAAGAGGAATTGGAAGAAGGTGAAGAGCTTTCGGTAGAGTATTCACATACTCTTGACCCGGATGAATGGACTGTGACGCGTCTAAATCCCCCCTAGAATTGATCCTGAATCAATTCGGGTAGAGTTGGGGTATGAAGAATTGCAACGGATATTCCCCGAATTCGCCAAGCTGTCTCGCGGCGAGACATTTTCGGTAGGAATTTAAATTCAGGAGAAGATAATGTATAATGCTCGCGATGGTCCGGTCAAGGTAGGCTAGCCCTTATAATCTTTGTAAGCAACACCCCCGGTCACTAGCCTGGCCGGGGTTCATTTTCTGTTCAGTATGTATAATATAAAATGGGTGCGCGGTCGGGGAAGATGAGGTGGCGGAAATGGTTCAGTAACCGTTCATCTTGGTTTGGTATACTGGCATCTCTAACACAGGAGAGTGGTATGAATAATTTTGCAACAATTCGCGATTGGTCAATTGTTATCGTTGGTGTGATCTGGTTCGTAGCAGTATTGGCTATTGATCTTGGAGACAATGGGTCGAAGACCTCTTATGTTTCTTCGTTCTTTGTTGGTTTCTTTGTTCGTGAGGCACTTGCACGGTTGAATGAGTCCGCTTGATAGCTTCATTAAGCGGACGTTCATTGTGTTATGATATGATGGCTTATAAATTCGCGGAGAGAGAACAACATGACAAGCAAGAAATTGTGGAAAACGACTATCGTCGTTTGGTCAGACAGAAATCCACATCTTATGGAAACGTCTGACCTCGTGCGCGACGCGGAGGCAGGCGAATCTTGGATGGAATCCTCTGACAGTGAATATGTAGAGGTTCCAGATGATTTTGAAAACACTGAATTCTTCTTTCCGGAGGATGATGAAGAGTAATTGATTTTTCGGCCGATACCTCGTATACTACTCTGGAAGGGAGAGAGTGCGATGACGCTAGAAGAACAGTTGGATCAGGTAGAACAAGACATAGAGGTTGTTCGCGGTAAACCGTTAGTCCTTGTTGCCGACATCTGGATGGCAGAAGGAGCGCGTATCGCTATTCTCAATCTCAAAAATTGTGTAGCTCACGGCGCTCTAGTAGATGCATACAGAGCGACCTTGAAAGAACTATAACTGAAGGGGTGATGGGAAGTGGGGGTGTGGATGGACAGGATGTTAACACGGCCCCTTAGAGCAGTGGCGGCAGTTCTCCGGAGACTAAAGTCACTGTGTCCCTAACTGGTACATCGTGTAAAACCGATGGCAGGGTTCGAATCCCTGCGCCTCTACCTAATACTTCCGACCACGCACCCATTTTATATTATACATACTGAACAGGAGCTGGACGAAACTGTTCATATGGCGTTCATATAGAACTGTTATAATGAACATAATTTAAGGACACTACTATGAACAAATATCGCGCAATTGAGTATGACATTGTTTTGGCATTCAAGCGCAACAATGATAGCGCCAGTGTGCTAAGAGCATTGCGTGATGCACTGGCGAAATATACAGGAAATGTGTATGATCGTATGCCACTGGAGAGTCGTATGGAAGGCTTGGTCGAGCATTTTCAGGCTTGCACTAACTCCTAAACCGTTGTATAATACAAACCACTGGAAAACAATGAGGAATGTATGAGCTTCAAGATCAATATCACTGCAAACCAGATGGCGGCGAAGCAACGCGAAGCGAAGGAAACGGCATGCCAAGAATGGCTGGATGCCAGTATGCGAGAGATTTTTAAGGAATTGGGATTGACATCTAGCCAATATACCATGACGGTGCCGCTCGCTTTTCGCGACCAATTGAATTCTATGGCAAGTGCGCTTGAACAAGTGGGGTATGGTGTCGATACGGAATTTGAAGACCGAATCACAATCAGTTGGTAAGCCATGAACCTGTCCACTTTACTCTTTTTGACAATAGCTCATACATCATCTGCCGATGTAACAATCGCAGATTATGAAAAAACGTATGAGCACCATTACAAATTGTGTAAAGTGGACTTTCTTTCTGCACCTTTTTCTCAGTCGCGCTACTTCTACGCCACTTGCGGAACATACTCCGCTCCTCCGTTGTATGATAGCGGGTTCATCGCCCATGGCGCCTCACAGTATAATGAAATTGGTGTCAATGGTGTAGAATGGCCCAATTGCAAGTTGACAGACTATTACGACCTGGGATATAAGAAACACTTCCGGTTTGAATGTAACAAATACGAACCGGCGTTCATGCATACCGAAATATGGTATACTCCTGAACATGGTCGCGAAATCTGTCTAGTCTGTAAACCATAGGATTGTAACAATGCACGAAAAAACGACTCTGGAAAAAAGCGAATACGAACGCTTCTGCAAAATGTGGAAAGATGGTGAATACGCCCATCGGCGTTTCGGTCAAGCCTTCCATCAACACTTCAAACTGGAAAAAATGGCTCCATCTCGTTCCCTCGACAAGCTATATCAGACTGATGGCGAGGAAGCTCGTCGCATGATTTTCGAATTGTTCGACTTTCAGTGATGGGTAAAACGTCTGAGTACAATGTGTTTTACGTCTTTGAACTAGGCGAAAAGTGGGCGGTGTGTTCAAGTTTTGATTTGAGTATAACCCCCATTGCACTGTTCGATTGTAAAGATGAAGCCGACACAGAAGCGGCCAGGCTTGAAACAGAGCGCAACAAACTAAGGGACTCTTGGTAATGGCATACTGTTATATCAGAGTGACTGACGCGTACAATAATATCGTGAGGCGTTATATAGACGAATCCTGAACAACCTTCAGGATTCGTCTTTACTTATTAATTGTATTATATTAAAATGGGTGCGTGGTCGGCGAGTAGTGCTTGTAGCTATATGATTTTAATAAGAATCGCCCCCACCGGTTGACTAGACACGGTGGGGGCAGCCCTGTAGCAATACATTTAAAAAGGGTTTATTCGTATCGGGCACCCTGGTCGTTCACCCCGCTGTGTTCATATAGTGACCACAGGACACTTCCGCTTTCGCGTTACCCTAGCTAATGCTTCATGATCGTCTTAAGATTCCTAGAGATTCAGTATACACGTAAGAACAAGGTTGGGCTCGAACCAACGGCCTGCCTCATCATCCCAGCACTTTGGCCCTTAACCTTGAGGGGAGTATGCTCTACCGACTGAGCTACTTGTTCTTACACCTTTTTCGGAAGTGGTCGTTATCACCGCTGCCGATGGGAGAACTATATCTAAACCCTAGATCATATGCAACACCTTTTTTGTAACATCTTCTGTTACAGTTGATTCATCAAGTGTTCAGCCACCTATGGTATAGTTGTCGCATTCAATAATACTCATACAGTCTTTCATGTAGACGAATGGGATTCGCACAATGCTGGTCTACCGGATTCACAAACAGGATGATATCAAAGTCGGCCCTTATCACGGTTCGGCAATTTTCGTCCCTGAAATCAGCAGGAGAATCCCGCCAAGACCGAACCCAAAAGAAGACGGCATCGACTCATTCATGCCATCATTCCATTTCTGCGGATTCAGTTCAATTGAAAGTCTGTTAAGCTGGTTCAGTGCGTGGGTGCTGCGTGAGTTGTTTCGGATGGATTATTGCGTTTCCATCCTAGAAGTTCCCGATGATTTGGTTAAGGTTGGAAAAAATCAAGTTGTTTTTCCACTAGAATCATGTAATTACGTTAAAGGAATACAATGCACGTCTAAGATACAAGAAATGTTCAGCAACGGTTCAGCAACATAGTAGTATGATTCTCTCACCAATCAACGGAAGGATGAAGTAAATGGCAAACAAGAATGTGGTGACTCTGGATTCGATCCTGAATGCCAATCTGCGCGGATTCAACATCGGTTCCGATGTGCTCAAGGCTGCGATGGAAAAGCGTTTGGAAGCCGCACGGAATCGTGCGCTGGACACCGCGACTGAAATGCTCGCCACCGGTGAACGGATGGTCACCGAAGCGGTTACGGAACTTCGCGCTGCCCGCCAAGTGGAACGGCGCGCGAAGCAGAAGAAGGACGAAATCGTGCGTTTGATGGCGTTCTTCGTGGAAACCGGGAACTTCTTCCCGCTCCTCTGGCGCCGCAATATGGCTAGCGCAATGGCACTCGCGAGCACGCTCGGCATGGATGATGAAGCGCTCAGGGCGGCAAGCATCATCCCCGAAGAATGGTCGCCTAAGACGTCTCCCAACGTCGCAGAGTAACAGTCAGTTGTTCCCGACAGCATCTTGGAAACAGGATGCTGTCTGGATACAAAATGATTGTATCCACTACAAAATAAATTACATGATTATTATATGGGGCGAGTAGCGAAAGCCAAAAGGCAATGCAAAAGTCCCTTGTCGCAAAGTGCCAAAGAATCTTATTACAGATTACAAGATTCTTAATCACTTGCGCAGTAGTCAATTCATCGACGACTGAAACCATAAAGTAACACCAGAAAAGGGAGTAGCCAGAAGGCGCTCCCTTTTTTCGTTCATGTGTGATTCAGTGAGATGTTGTATAATACACCTAACAACGCACAGAGGATAATCAATGTTCCAGCGCACCAAATTGCAGCGTTCTGTCATCCGCTTGGCGGTCCGTATGGGAAAAAAGTTGAAGTGGTTTACCGGCTCTGTGTGCGTTGATAGTTTGCCGGTAGACAGTAAAATCAAGGATCGCCGCCAGGCCGCAAAAGATATCCTGTTTGACACCTATTATTGGGATGGTGACTGGTGGGACATTTCAAAATCGTAAATCTACTTTACGATGAGTATATCAATCGTGGTGCGAATAGTAGTTGTAAACTATTCACACCACGATTCTTTTATGATTGACTGGCATCGTTGATGTGATATACTTGTCCATATCATCTATGGAAAATTTATGTACACTGAGCTAGTCAATTGGATTATCTTAAGTATCCTTACATTGCCAGCGAGCATTTACACTATTTGGCGAATGAAAACAGATGATGATAGAGTGGCCAAGGGGTTCACTCTAAAAGATTTACTGTTAGCTATTACATTTAGCTTAATTCCGGTCGTTCAATTGTTTATGATCTTTTCGGGCCTCATTTTTGTCATTCTTGATATAATGTATAAGAGTGATAAGATATCGTTATTCAAAGCCAAGAAACGATATACACAGGCCGAAGTTGACAAATTGTTACGACAAATTGGTGAAATGTTACCGCTCAAAGAAGTTGTACATCATTCACCCAACTATATGGATGATAGTGAGGCATCATTGCCAGACTCGCAAAAATTTGCGTCTAAGTTGAAATACGATGATTTTGTGTAACCGCATAGTAAGAATACGCCCACAATAATTTGTCAGTCAAGACGGTTGTAGGGCAATCTTCCAGTATACCGCAATGAAACTGAATGGTATATGAACGGTGACTACGATCAAGTCATCGAAGCTGTCTAGACTGACACTTCCACGTTGTACCCAAGCTGAACTGTTCTTTCGAAGTTACATAATTTAACTTGACTCGTTCATTGTATTATATTAAAATGGGTGCGTGGTCGGGAACATAGGTGTTTTTATGGCTTGGCTAGCCGTTACAATTGTCTACTTGCATTGTTCCACCATAATGATATGATTCTCACACCAACCCGGAGGACTCCCGATGAACGATTCCATGATCCTTTCCCCTTATGGCTTTTATGCCACGCAATCCATGCTCGACGCGCTGGACACGCTAAAAAATTGCGCCGCTGGGCGCTTTGCTACCATCAAGGGATATGTGCCCCTCAGTGCAAAGTCTTGGGTAAAGCTCCCCAAGTATGACGCCACCATCACGACACGCTTCGACACGGAAAAGCTCTACAATCGTCGCAAAGCCGCGCTGGAAGCGATGAAGCTGGAGGACTGCATGGTGTATGTCATGCAGGATAACGTGCTCTGCAAGCTCGATGCATCTGCTCTACGGCATGCGTTCGATGCTCGCATGAAAGATGAAATCGCCAGCATGAACCGCGAGCGGCCTGACACCGCCAATCACCGCGAAGGGCAAGCCCGATGCCACGTTAACATCTGCAATGGCGTGAGGGTTCACCTGAAAACGTACAAGAGCAATGATGGTATCATGCTCCCGTATGTCACCGATGATAGTAACACTGTCGCAGAATCCATCCGCGTTCATGGCATCCAGCAACATCGACGATACATCGAAAAAGGGGAACGAAAAATCGTTAATAGTGGCGTTCCCGTTCGCGTCAGTAACATCATCAAAAAGGCGTTGAACTTCCGATCCGTCGCCCTGACTTCATACACGCTCGGCGATAATTTCGACAGCTTGGCCATCGACGGAAACTTGCTCACCCCGGATGATATCACTCCGGACATGGTGGAAGCGACGGAGGACTAAGCAATCCAGGTACATGAACGAACCCTGAACGACCTTCAGGGTTCGTCTTTACTTATTCATTATATTATATTAAAATGGGTGCGTGGTCGGAGGAACTGACTGGCACCGTCACGCGCTTCGCGCCAAGGCTAGCGCACGGCTGGCAACATTCCCGACCTCCAGCCCATTTTAACATACCATACCTGAACCGAACCTGAACGTAAGTCGCTGTTTTCGTTACAATTCTGTACTTGACGGCATAACATAATAGGTCTATGATTCAACCATACCAACAAGGAACGCCACCATGAGCAAGCGAATTGTTGCAATCTTCGTCGCCGCGCGCAAATACATCGGCGGCAATTATGGCTACGCGCAAACGTCGTCACAGACCACGGTGCTCTATGATGATCGTTCGGAAAGTGAACACGTCGTCAAGGCAAGCTATGGTAGCGCATGGCTTGAGGATGCCTTCAAAGTGCTGGCGAAGGATCTGGTGCTGAACATCCCGCAGGGCCAGACTCGTTATGACTACCTGAACACGATGGGTATCAATCTGATCTCTGATTGTTGTCAAGTCGGTCGAGTAAAAGACTTGCATCGCTGATTTTGATCCGTTCAAAGCACTACAAGGCTCGCGTGCTGCGCGCCAAGGCTCGGAGGCGATAATAACCCTTGACAGTGTATAAAAGAATAGGCATACTATCCTCACTGACTAGGGAGAAACACAAATGCACTGCCAGCCGCTGAACATCCCCACCAAAGCTACCCCGTTCTCTGTCGGAGAGTACGTGGTCAACATCTACCAGCATGGCACGTTCGTCATCGCCTACCGTTACACGCAATGCAGCGGTGACTCCATGATGGAAGAGGTCAAAGAATTGCGGCGTAGAGCCTACCCCGCAGACCAAGGTTACACGATTGAGTGGTAACATTGAAGCGCCCTTCGGGGCGCTTTCTTTTATATCCACGATAGCCCCGACCTCCAACCCATTTTAACATACCATACCTGAACCGAACCTGAACAATAAGTCATTGATTTTGTTACAATTTAATGCTTGCAATTTTATTAGCATTGGTAGATACTAGCTTCACTCCCGCCGCAAAAGGATGCCGAAAATGAATCCGTCCAAAGCTACTCGCTACAATTGGAATCGCACTGATGCTCTCTACAATGCGCTGGATAGCATGGCAGTGAACAATGGGCTGTTCGTTACCTCAGATCGTTTGTGGCACGCCGTGAAGACTTACGAGGCGTTGGTTAATGGTAATCCCAACAACGCCGATTCTCTCATGCTCTGCCTCTTGAGGCATCATTACTCAAGTTAATGAAAAGCCCCGCGAAAGCGGGGCTTTTCATTTTAGTCTTGTGCGGTGTGAACCTGGCACATTGCGTTACAATTCAGCACTTGACACTATTACATAATAGTGCGAGAATAGTTTCACACTGATGGAGACAAGACATGCGCGAAGTCAAGGAAAGCAATGCGATTTACCAAGCACTTGCAATTCTGGAAAACCGTGTGCGCCAGCCTGAGGCATACATCACCCAGCCTTCCGATATAATCGACCTGCTACGTTTGCGGATGGCTAACAAGGATCGCGAAGTGTTTACTGTCGTTTTCCTCGACACTCGGCATGGTGTGATTTCGGTCGATGACATGTTTTTCGGCAATCTTTCCGGATGCGCCGTTTACATGAATCCGATTGCACGGCGCGCCGTCACGTTGAACGCTGCCGCTATCATCGTCGCGCACAATCACCCGTCCGGTATCGCGGAGCCTTCGCATGCTGACCGCGAACTGACTAACCGCTTGTATGAAGCAATGAAACTTTTGGAAATTCGCTTGCTGGATCATGTAGTTACGGCTGGTGTACACTATGTTTCATTCTCGGAGCGCGGTTGGCTCTAGAGTGTGATATCATAGACTCATCAAACGTGGCTTTTATCTAAAGGTCAATCAAATGAAAAAAATTCCGATTCCTCCCCGTGATCCATGCAGCAACCCCAGCGCGCGTTTTGTGGAATTGTTGGAAGGCGGTCTTCTCAAACTCTGGAACGGGAGGAAGGGAAAATATAGCTCCGGGGACACCAAGTTTATCTGCAATACTTTCCATACGGAGGAGGGTGCATATAAACTGGAAAGACTGATTTCAGTGCGTCTTGACTATACCACCTTCGATGAATGGCTGCGCAAGCATGGGTGTTTCACTGTAAAGCAAACCCAGGAAGCTCGCAGGGCTTGGATGTTAGATATGATCCAAGAGTTCAGCCCGCGTAATTACATTGAGGCAGGAGGGTAAAATTACATTATATAATACAAAGACTCTTGCAACAGTCGCCAACCTTGTATATAGTATCACCATCGGCAGCAACGAAGTTGCCGATCAACCTCACCGGAGAATGAAAAATGCCCAAGCTCGTCGCAGGTGTTACCCAGATTGACCGCTCGCCGCTGTTCTACACCAGCAATGGCTACAAGTTCCAGACCGCCACCCAGGCGAACAATCATCAGCGCGAACTGAACCGCATTACCAAGATGCGTGCAATCGTCGCCGAAGTTTGCCCGACACCTCCATCCAATTCGTACATTGTGAATGTGTCGGACGTCATCGCCGCCATTCGCAACCCCAAGAAACTCGCCACGTTGATGAAGCTCATCAACGTCTAACACCAGAAGCTAGACAAGCACCAAGGGCGAGCGCCCTTGGTGCTTTTTATATAACACTCTATTCCCCGACCACGCACCCATTTTAATACATCCATCCTGAACACAAAATGAATGGAGAGGCGTCCCTCTCCATTCACAAACCCTCTTCGGGATGATATCCCGAATGCGTTTTGTCTACCTCGCCAGATAGGCCCGTCACTGGAGCCCTAGTGCCCGTGGCGCATATCGGTCAGTAACTCATTATTACTAGTCCTTTGCCTTCCGGCGTCCGCGCTGTCGATAGGTGTAGAATACCACAAACGACTGAATGATAGCTGAACATAATGTAACATGTCCTGGCACAATTCATTCATCGAGCATTCAGTTTAGCATTGTATAATAGCACCATATTCACTAGAGGTAGAATTGAAATGGCCTACACGATCTGGCGAATTCGCATCAAGGGACATAAATTGAACAAAGTGCTCTCAGTGCGTGCGCGTGCTCCATATCGCGACAGCGAACTGATTAACTACATGTACCAACATGCGATTGACAATCAGGTCAACCCGAATAGCTTGACGGTTGAACAATTCACCGAAATAGTAAACGACTAGGAGAAATTTATGGTACTCGTTCTTGTTACTCGCGGTAAGGGTGCATCGCGGCCAGATTATGCGCGAATTGTGGAATTCGATACCATCGAAGCGGCTGAGGCTTACTGTAAGCGAATCAACCCGACCGTTCCCGAGAAGTATTGGGAAATGGGAACCGTATTGTATGATCGTCAAGACGTTGTGCCGCTCGCATGGCCAGATGTATACGATTAAGGGTATGTTCAGCTTCAAATAGTATAATGGCCAACATACCAACGGAGAACAACAATGGATCTCGAAAAAGTCAACAAGGATTGCGAATTCATCCAGACCATTCTGCGTGAAGCGTTTCCGAATTTTCTGATTCAGATCAATGTCCAGCGCATCCTCGGGTGGACTGTCCGCGTCGTGTTCGCTAATGTCCCCGACAAGAAAGCGGCGCCTTATGGGATTCTGGAAAACGCCAGCTTCGTGGGCGTCGCATTGATTCAAGAAAATCGCGATGGCACCTGTTACATGGAATGTCCCGCCCACATGACGCGCAATATCAAGTTCCGTAAAATCAGCGGAAAGGATCATTCTGCCGTGCTGGCAAAGTTCCACGACTGGATGATCCGCAATCGTGAAGCGATCCTCGCAGTCGCCCCGCGCTACAATACGGTCGGTTAAGCAATCATTCATTTAAATCAGGTATAATACCCTCATCAACAAAAGGGATACACAAATGAATCTGCTCGCGGCGAAGGAAGTCATCGAAAAGGTTGACGACATTATCAATCCTGGCGAGTTTCTACTCGTCTTGCTGGCAAAGGCTCTGGAATCACCTGACGCTCTGTATGATATGCTGCAACAGGAGTTCGGCAGCGACAAGGTGCGATTCACTTCCGCTCAGCAGGGAGAGCCGCGCCTTCGCACGATCACAGATGTCATCCGCTACATCGGAAACACTCCACAGCCCCATCTCCAAATGGACAAGATCACTGCGTTGAAGATCCTGCGCGATGTTGGCGGCATCGGTCTAAAGGACGCAAAAGATATCGTAGAATCGACGCTTCCGAGCCTCCCCCTTCCGAGTACGCTTTCGAAAGGGTCGGAGTATTGAAAAAATGGACCCCCTCGGGGGTCCATTTTTCTATATTAGAACTTCCCGACCACGCACCCATTTTATATTATACACACTGAACAGAGACTGAACAGAGCGCCGTTACAATTATGTACTTGACGCCATAATATAATAGGTCTATAGTTCACTCATCGTCTGGGAGATCGCCGATGGCCATTTTTACGAAACGCGGGACTGAGATCACTCAAGAATTCATCGCCCAGCAGATGGAAAAGAGCGACGCCTGGTTGTATCGTTCCATCACTGCCATTTACAAGTGGCAGACCGAAGACGAGAAGGCTATCCAAGCAACCTCGCACAGCAATGGCGTCGGATTTAATGCGATTGATGCGCATATCCTGTCGTCCTTCGCAGAGCAGATCGCACAGCGTGGATTCCTGACCGTCAAACAAAAGATGATCGCGCGAAAGAAAATGGTCAAGTATGCCGGTCAACTTTTTCACATCGCCACCGGCAAAAGTGCTTGACGCTGCAATTCCGTCATGGCATAATACATCTACTTCATCGGGAGAAACAAAATGATCGTCGTCCGCCGCTCAATCGTTTCCGGTATGGTTCATGAGATGGACCTTCCGATCACTCAGGAACAGATCGCGGCCTGGGAAGCTGGCACGCTCGTTCAATATGCCTTCCCGCATCTGACTGCCTCTCAGCGCGAATTCATCATGACCGGCATCACCGAACAGGAATGGAACGATATGTTCATTGACGATGAACCGGAATCGTCCGTTGAAGATGGCTACGAACATGAAGATGATGGTCAGCCGTCCGAAATGCAGGAATGGCATGATTTTGACCCGGACTGCTAACTCCACGTTGACAAGAGGATGACATCAATGGATAATCTGCGCGACCGCTACGAGATCTACGTAGCACAGGCGACTGCCCTTGGTTGGGTTGTCAAGACTTTCGATGAATGGTTGAACAGTTAGGAGAACATCATGTCGCGTTACTGTCAAGCTGAAATCGTAATTCTATTCTGAGCCCAAAATCGTAATTTTATTTTTACACGACCTGGGCACAGACGCCACACCATTGTAACATTTTAATTCACACCAGAAATAACTATAAAAACGCTAGCATAATAGCTGGCGCTGGGGTATACTATCATCATTCCAACGGGAGAACGATGATGGAAATCGAAGTGGAAATCGGCTATAACGATGACGATGAAATGATCGTCGAAACTCTTCCCGCCAAGTTTGAAGTGTGCCATGAGTGCGAAGGCCACGGCTACGTGCTGAATCCTTCAATGCGCGGCCACTGTTACAGTGCAGAAGAGTTTCATGATACGTTCCACGATGAAGATGACCGCGCAGAGTATTTCAAGCGCGGTGGGCGGTATGACGTAGTGTACCCGTGCTGCAATGGCAAGAACGTCGTGAAGGTGATCGACGAGGAAGCATGTAACGCGAAGCCTGAACTGAAGGCGATCATGAAAGCGTATCACGCGCGGCGCGGTGAACTTTTCCGCGAGCGACAGGAAGATGCCCGTATCTGCAGGATGGAAAGCGGGATGTGGGGATGATCCCAGGTTGAATAAAAAATGGCCGGTTGACTCTGAGGAAATGGTCAACCGGCCACTATATCACAGTCAGCCTGAATGGTGGCTGAACGGGGATAGATTGCACAATAAGTTACAATCTCGCGAGCATTGCACTGGCGAGAGTATGACGATCCACCATCGTATCACACAAGAAAAGCGAACGCAAGTGCCATCAAAGCACTTGCGTTCTATTATGTTATAGATTAAAATGGGTGCGTGGTCGGGAGGCTTTGGCGGCTTGGGTGCTTTGATCTTTCGCTTACGCGCAACGTTCCTCCCGACCACCACCCAATTTTATATTATCTAATAAAAGTCGTGAAGTACCGTTCGTCGGAAAGTCCAAGCGAGGTCGCTAGCACAATACTGCGAGAGTTTGAGGATCGTCGATAACATTTCATCACAATCCTCCGCTTGCGTCACCAGGCCGTTGCGCGTATAAAGAAACTCACCGGGCAATCCTGCCCATGCTCAAAAGGATGCGCCGCCATGCTCTTTTCGACTAACGTCCGCGCCATCGCGCTCTGTGTCAGCTTGGCTGACAAGCTGCAAGAATTGCTGTACCATGCCTTTAGTCGCGGTTATGTCGTTGTGATCCCGGACTATTTCATCAACCGGAAGGGTGCGCGCGTGCACGTCCACAATGCCGCCGAACTTGCACAGTCAGTCTTGAACGGTGAATGTTTCGTCGTGAACACGGAGAAGAACGCGCGCAGGCTCGCCGCCGCAATGGGCGGCAGTGTGATGGATGCGCCTAACTTCATCGGATACCTGCGCATGAAGCTGGACGCACGTGCCGAAAACATTCTGAACAATGCGGACCGCTAAGGAAACATACCAATGAGCTTGGACACACTGCGTAAAGTGGAAGCCGACATCGTCCGCGCCATCATCGCGGAAGCCTTGCGGCTCGGCTATCGAGTCTCGGTTAGCGATGGTGAGGAGCTGATCGAAGAGAGTAGCAATGCTTATGCAATACTGAAAGAATGCGCGGGGGGCGACGAGAACATGCTATACTTTTCCAAGGACTACAAGACGTGCGGCGCGGTCTGGATCATCTACGGTGAGGGCGCGTCATGCATCGCAGACTATACCGATAATACGCATATGCAAGCCATCATGGCGCCCGCTGAAGCTATTGTGCGTGCAGCCTTGAACTAGATCATGGGGCGCCCTAGGATTGATCCTAGGGCGCCAAGCGTGCAACAAAAAAATGACTTTGGGAAACGATTGAGTTACTTTTTATTTCAATTGTGTGCGACGCCTTCGCCGGGGTATGAGCCTTTTCATTGTCCCCATAATTTAAGTCACATTCCAGACATTGTCCCCATAATTTAAGTCACATTCCAGACATTGTCCCCATAATTTAAGTCACATTCCAGACCACATTTCGTAAAACAATTCTACAACTTTCTCTTTCACTATGTGAATAAACTATTCAATACAACAATCACATCGATTTCTAAAAATTTTTCCAAAAATTTTAGAGATGTTGTTCTTCTCTTTTTATAACGGTCCACTCCGATTCTAACTTTTCATACACCAGTTCTATCAATGTCTCCATGCAATCTTGCTTTGATAAAAATTTAATCGGCGTATTTCGCGTAGTCATAGGAACTAATTTAATTACATCTTCCGTATCAAAATCTAATGATACAACTTCCTCTTCACCTATTATTACATGTTCCACATCACCAATCTTTGCCAAACCGTAAAAATACTCTTTTTTGTGGCCAAGACCATTTTCTGATTGTTCGTATCTTACTATAAGTTGTGCGTCTGGTGAACCAATTTTAATTTTCTCTAACATTTGTTGTGTGTTCATAAACTTTCCTTTTTTATATGCTATCAAAGTTAGTGAGTTGATGTCAATTGGAAGTGTAACTATAAATATATTCATTTGGAAACCCTTATGAAATACTTACGATATCTATTAGAAACACATCTATTAGAAAGTTACCAGTTAGCTACTAAAGAATGGTCTGCTAGTCATGACAAGAATGATGTTGATCAAACAATCAAGTTATACAAAGATTTAATTAATAAAAACAAGATCTCTGGTGCAGAACGAGACATTAATCATTGGCGTAAAACTGGATTTGATCAATTCAAGCAGTTTGTGACACAGACAAAAACTCAGGTTGAAACCGCTGATACTAAGGGTAATAGAAAGAAAGCAATTAAAGCTGCATCTAATGAAATCTTGACTATTAAGAAAACTGATGACATGCATTTGTTCATGCCTTTGTCTAAGGAAGCATCATGTTTCTACGCAGGTAATAAAACTCCTTGGTGTATATCTACTAGAGACGGTGATAATTATTTCTATCAATATACCGTAAGGGGCGGTAATTATATATTTTTCCTAATTCACGATGATCAGATTTATGCTCTAGTATTAGACAAAGATATGCAGGAGGTCTTAGAGTGTCAGGATAAAACAAATAATAACACGTTCCCTCCAGAAAGATTTTTATCTATAGCCGGTTTAAATATGAATACTCTTAGAGATTTCGTAGCTAAGAATGAAAAAGACATTAAAAACAATTTGGGCACTAGTAATGATAGAGATGAAAAACGCATTTTTGGCAAAAAAGCGGAAGCTATTAGAAATTTTATAAAAAATCAAAACCAAAACAATTCTGAACAATTCTACGAAGCGATTAGAGGGTTGCTATCATTCGAAAGAAATACTTTATTCGGAAAATATATTAATGAAGACGAATTGCGAAGACTCTTTAATTTAGATGTCAAAGATTATGATTATACTATGTTCATAAAAGAAATGGCTACTACCAAATTCAGTAAGTATATGCCAGAAGGTATAATATCAGATATATCATATACTCATATAATAGACCAGTTTAAATATTATAAGCCTATGCATGTTATAGACATGATTAATAATATTTTTAGACACGAAAAGAGATATATAACTGGAATTACCAAACAGAGTCAAATCAAAACATTAATTTCGATGATTGTAAAGAGAATATTTGATAGTGAAAAATATGATACCATTCTTCATTTCGTCAATGCTGCATCTGAAGTTGGATTGTATGATAAATGGGGAATGGAAGATAACCATGATATAAAGCGCGCAATAGACACATACGAAAAAGAAAAATAACGGAAACCCTTATGAAATACTTACGATACTTACTAGAGATGCAATACCATTGATCGCACTAGAGAGAAAATTTGGATCTCTTGCGAATGCTGTTAAATCATGTGGGTTTGACGCATTGATACATCTAGGACCGGCAAATAAAAAACATATATTAGTATATGATAACGATCAAATATTATTATGCCTCTAGACATTTTTAAATTACATACCGATCCTTCTAAATTGAAAGGTTATGGGACTAAAATTTTACGAACATATACTGCATTGCAGTCATTAAAGAAAGAAGATCAACGACCTGATGAAATAATAACTGATATTACTAATAATGGCGTTTTAGGTGATGCACTCAATAAAGTTATTAAATACTCTGATATACCAATTGAAAAACTAGAAAAAATAATATCAGTAGATGCAAATTTAGCATATTCATATGCTGTTAATGTATTGAAAAGCAGATTTCAAATTGGAGAAAAATCAATCAGTAAAAACGCTGGCTTTTCATATTTATATGCCGTTAATGTGCTACATGGCAGATTTCACATGGGCGAGGATGTTATAAAAACTGATGATGATATTTGGGAATTTTATCAAGAGGATGTATTAAACAAATAAAACTTACAGAAATATTAAATGAAGTTGAAATAGTAAGCACTCGCAATAAAAATAGGAAAAATGGTACATGGGTTGATCCAGAAGAACAACAACCATTAATTGATAACAAAACCATTAGAGTCTATCACGGGATTAATGATATACGCCAATTTATTCATATGTTACAACATGGACTTAGCGATAATACTAAGATTGAACGGAGATACTCATATGAAAATGATAATAATCTTAAAGATATAACTATCTCCGTAAGATCATCAAATTCCCATATTTTTTGACCTTTAGTTAATCTTGTCTGTGTAAATAGCCCAAGACCGTGGGCAGATTGTTTAACTTGTGTTGATATTAATAGCATAGTAGGTTCTTTTTTGACATTGTAGATTGAATATTTGCTGTTGTCAAATCAAAGATATAAATAATTTTATTTGGATCTTACATGAAAACATTTACACAATACCTGTTAGAAATGTATCTATCAGAGAATTATCAATTAGCAGCCAAGCAGTTTATGACTACTAATGATAAAACTGAAGTAGATAATACTATTAGTTCATTTAAAGAACTAGTTAATAAAAATAAAGTTTTTGGTAAACAGAGAGATATCAACTACTGGCGCAAAGAGGGGTTTGATCAGTTCAAACGTTTTGTAGAAGAAACTAAAAAACAAACGGAAACGGCAGATACAAAAGCTAATAGAAAAAGATTAATCAAATCTGCATCTAATGATATTTTAACTATCAAGAAAACGAAAAATATACATTTGTTTATTCCATTGTCTAAAGAAGCTTCGTGTTTTTACGCCGGAAATAAAACACCATGGTGTATTTCTACTAGAGATGGTGACAATTACTTCTATTTTTATACAATTAAAGCTAAAGCGTATGTTATATTTTTAATACACGATGATGAGATTTATGCGTTGGTTATGAATCGGGATGGAGAAATTTTAGAATGTCAAGATAAACAAAATGATAATTCTTTTCCTCCAACAAAATTTTATTCATTAAGTGGAATATCACGAGAACAGTTATTTGAATTCTGTAATGATAACAGTCATAAAATTTTTGAAGCCATTTCGAACAATATGCTAAAACAATTTAAGGTTGCGTTTAAGACAGAAAAATATGATATTTTTACTAATCCTTTAACAGTTGAGACATTTAATAATAATCAACGTATAAAGATTGGTTCACCATTTATGTTGTCCACTGAGAGCGCATCATTTTACATATTGATGACCGCGTGGAATTCTTTTGGTGGTATACCGGAAGTACAATTAGAATGTAATCTTCTCAACATGGAAAAATATAACTCGAAAGATGAAAGACTGATTCTATCTAAATTATCCGAAACCCTGACGAAAGATTCTAAAAAACAGATATTCGATTTCGTATATAATATAATCAACACATTTTGGGAAGACCTGCAATATGAAATAGAAATAACTAAAGATGACATGAGAATTGATCCAGACAATAGAGTTTTAATAAAAAGAATGTCAGTCTATGAAAAAAAATATACACAATTTAGAAGCTTTATACTTAATTCATCCCAATTCCACGGAATGCAACCACTTTTAATTTTATATCCTGATGTACTGGACAATGTAATAAATAGCTTGAATTTAAGAGAAAAGATTAATAAAAATTTATTCGGATAGCATTACATGAAAACATTTTTTCAATACATAACAGAAAAAGTAGAAATGCGAGCACCGTCTAATGTCACTAAACGTGGCGATGACGATTATGCTTCATATTCTTGGACTACTACAAAAGGTAATAGAGTTGATTTAATGTTCGATAAATTTAGCTTAACTGATGGAAAATATTACGATATAGGTTTTTCTGTTAATGGGAGCATGAATGAAGATCCAACTCGTTCTCATGACCGAGAGATTTTTCAAACTATTTTATACCAGATTAAAAAAGTAATAAGTGAACGGAATGATATAAATGGTTTTACATTTATTGCTTATTCTGATGTATTTGATATTAAAGAAATCTCTAAAATAATAAAACCATATTATAAGAAAATGATAGAGTTTGCCGACAAATATAAGAAGGATCATCCGGAAGTACGCGATCTATATTTAATAGCAAAACAATTTAATAATTTAAGAGGCATAAGCGAAATCAATTCTATGCTCTATGACATAAATGCAACGTTAGGTTATAAAAATACTCCAGACGAAATAAAAACTTTTCTTGAAGAATTCAAGCAAGTGTTAAATAAAATTGCCGATATGATTCAAAGTGATGACGTTCAGTTAGTTAATAGAAGACTTGGCGTTTACAAAAAATTTATGTCTCAATATCTTGGAAATGATTGGGCTGTGACGCCAAAGGGTAGATCTGGTATTTTAGCAAAGAAGGTTGTGTAATGCTATTACGAGACTTATTACTTGAATCTATCAATCTTAGCAAATATAGGGATAAAATTCGCGACGAAATCAAAACAACGTTAGAAAGAGTATTACGAATTCATGTTCCCGCTATCGTTAAAGACGAGGAAGATGACGAGGTGCGAGCAATAGTTAACTATCTGTCTTCTCAATTATATGGAAGCAATGTTCGTTCTACATTAGCACATCAGCTCGGCCAATTATGTAATGAGATTATGAGTGTGGAAACCGATGCGCGTTCATATGGCGAACGTGCATTTACTGTCAGCGTCTTCTTTTCTGGTGAAATCTCATCAAGTGGATATTGTAAATTTAATCTTATCGGAATTAACAGATATACAATATTAGATAAACTATTAGACCGTATTAAAGATAGTTATATTAAAGGCTCTGTTGCATCTTCGTTTAATACTATTGAAGAATATAATCAGCATGTTAAAAAATATGGTGTAGAATTAGATCTAAATGATTCTTGGTACAATCCACTAATAGACATTTTATTACATGAAATGGTGCATGCCATACAGCACTACAAACAGTTTCGTGCTGGGCGAAGCCCGGATAATCTTGAGTATAGAAGTTATTTGGAAAAAGATAAATCAAAATTTCATAACATGATCAATAAAAATATAATAGACAAACATTACTATAGCAGTCCGCAAGAGATAGCGGCACATGCTCATAATATAAGTCTTGAAATAATTAATGATTATGGTGTCGATAAAAATTGGGAACCAAAGGCAATTCCGTCAGATTTACAAATATCTAAAAATGTAAATAGATATTTACAAAACGTGTTTTCCGATGAATTAAAAGACCCGAAGGTGCAAAAAATAATGAAAAGATACTATAAGTTGGTATATAAAGAGGTCGTTGATTATCTTTCTAATTTGTATAAAGATAGTTGACGAAGGGTAGAATTCGTAACTGACAAGGGTTAGGCGGTAATCACTTGATTCCGTTATTCATGGTCCATGGATAAATGATAAACGTCTCCACCGACTGTATTACAGTGCTCTATTGCTGTTTCGAGCGCTAATTGCAATCTATCGGTCGGCGAATATTTTGCTTTATGCATTCTTTCGCTCGTATACAATGATGCCAATGCATAATCTTCGCCGGACCCACAGGCCGTGTATTTCTCTAATGGGATTCCTACTTGAAAGTCACTTTCTATTAAAAATAGCTTATCTCTAATTGCAACTATGAACTTTCCACCCCTAGAATCTTCACCGTCTTTTATACTACCATAGCCATTATCTTTGAAGATTTCTTTAATTTCTTTTACGAATGACTTTACCATATATCTATGGAGGTCGTCTTCTGACTTGTCGTCATCTGAGTAGCCAGTTGGTGTAAATTCGTATTTAAGGATTTGCCCCATTCTATATGATGATGTAAATCCTATCATGAATGGTTGATTTAATGATGTATGCTTCATGAAAATTTTATGATCTTTTCTTCTGGTTCTTGAAGAATGATCAAACCCCATTGAATCTGCCGCTATGTATGTTTTGTTTTTATCAATTATTGCCGCTATACAAGTCATTCCGACTCCTTAAATTATTTTATGTGTTATTTGCTCTGACGAGTTATACATGTCGCTAATCTTATCATAAGTTGCGCATATCAAGCGTTCCAGACATTCATCATAACTATCTGCGCGATAAATTGGGTGACTTGGGTCAAGATCGATAAGATAACCAACATTATCATTATGTCTGAATATGCACAAATACCAAAGATTAGAGGAGCCGTATAATCGTGCCACTCCTGTATAAGTGGTATAGCTATCACCTAGTGGGTTCTTGAATGTATTTTCAAGAATTTGGAGGTTACTAATTTTTCCACAATTTTTGAGTTTCTCTAATTTTTCTTCTGTATTCATTTTTCTTCCTGTTTTATTTGTTGAAATAGCGCTGTCAATATTTCACTGTCTACTTCATTCGTAATATCTTTACTTAATTTTTTAATCGTAATATGCATTGTGTCAGGTGGTCTACGTATATCTGCACAAAACCGATGTTGAAATCGTCTTAAGATGCATTTATTGCTTTTTGTTGTATGTTGACGCTTATCTAAATTTAATCTTCTACGATTTTTTGTAAATGATTGGCTTATTTCATCTATGGAATTCACATCTACCTCAAAAAATGAGGTAGATGTTCTAGTTTTATAATTTGATGCGGACATTCTGACAATTTCGTTCGTGTGATTATCTCTACAATTTTAAAATTCTAGCAATACGTGCCTTTAAAGTCAAGACATTAATAAATAAATTTATATGTTTTTGGAGTAAAAATGAGCAGAATAAAATTTCTAAGTTATTTGATATCAGAAGGTGTTAGAAGTGGTGCTAGAGACATCAAAGGATTCAAACCTAAAAAAGATTTTACAATTGGATTCGAATTTGAAATATCCACGCCAGAATTAAGAAATGGCAATGATAACGATGATCATGATAATGATTGGGAAAACTTTAGTGAGAATTGGTATCAAAATGGTTCTGGACCATCACCATCTGACTATTGGAACACATTAGAAGACCGTGATATAACACAGATAATAAATCTCTATAATCTTAAAGCCAAATATGGCTATGGAAAGAAAGCTGATTATAATAAGGATCAAGGATATTTTGATTTTTATAATCCAACTAGAGAAGATAGTGAAGACAGCTATAAAGTAAGAAATGGGATCGTGTTAAATTCAGATGGTGAAGAAGTAGATGTATTTCAACTAGAAGATCCCGAAGAATTTTTTGAATTATTCAAACCTAATTGTTATGATGAGTGGACGGAAGATTATTTCCATGATTATGAACAAGAAGCTATGAATGATGCGTTTCAAGAATATTTAAATGATAATTCTAGAAGCGATAATGACGGTAATTCAATTGAACACATACAGTATGTTATGAAAAAAGCTTTAAAACAAGAAATCTATTTAAATAGTGATGATTATAGTTCATGGACTTTAGTCGCTGACTCGTCAATAGATCCAGATGGAGGAGAATTGCGTTCTCCAATATTATCATACAATGAAGCTATTAACGCGTTAAAAACGGTTTTTAAAGCAATTAGCACAGATAGTGAACTTGAAACCAACGAGAGTACGGGTTTGCATATTAATCTTGGAACATTTACAAAAGAAGAATTAGACAGACTAGACATACTGAAATTTGTTTTACTAATCGGTGAAGAACATGTACTTGGGATGTTCGATAGAGAACATAATAGATATACCGAGCCGCATATCGAGCATATTATTAAATATTTGCAGCAATCTAATGGTAATAACATAAACAATTATTTAAATTCTATAAGCTCAATCAATAGTCATATAATTGAAAACCCCGCAAAATATAGATTTGCAAATGTTGGTAAACTTAAGGACGGGTATATTGAAATTAGGGCTGCCGGAGGTGATAATTATCATAAGAAATTTAATGAAGTTGTAGAAACTATAAACAGGGTTATGAAATTTTTAGAGATTGCTATGGACCCAAACGCTTATAGAAAAGAGTATTTAACAAAATTATATAAGTTGTTCGGTGACAAAATGAAGGGTTTAGATCAAATGTCTAAAAATAGAGATGTCGCCACCAACCAATCTGTTATATCCAATATTGAGAAAGATTTCGCTAGCGTTCTGGACAGAAAATATAAATCTATTGGTAACAGTATTATAGATGTCATACAAGTTTTAGTAGAAGTTGCTGTCAATATAGATAAAAAACAATTGCAACCAGAAATAATGCTTAAACATTCCATTCAGATCAGAAATTATGTAAATCAACTAAAAAAATCTAATAATAATTATAAATCGATGATACCAAATGCAAAAACATATATAAATTCTCAACGCGACAATATGGATAAAAAAATTTACACGTTTATTATGGGGCTATTAAATTAATATGAAACTAATTGATTTGCATGAAATGGAAATACAAGAATTCAGGCATCTTATGTCTGAGTTAAATAAAATATTATTAGGATATAATTTAAAACTGGCTACAACGACACACGGCATTCAACGAATGTTTTTGGATCAATCTGCCGATAGAAGAGGAATCGATATTAATGATTTCATATCAACGATTCAATCATTTTTAAGCAAAGAGTATAAAAAATTGGATGTTTTCAGGCAGAAGAAAGAAAAATATAAGGCTTCCATATCCAATAAACGTAATGGATTAAACATTGTGGTTGCAATTGATTATGATCGCCCTCCTAATAATATTGCTTTAGAGACTGGAATAAGAAAGATATACGATCTAAATATTATAACTGCCATAGTAAAGAAGGATTTTAAATCGGATAATTTTTCTTCTAATAAAGTTATAATAGAGAATAGAAAATGAATTTCATACAATTTCTTATAGAAAAGCGTCGTGGAGATATGTCTAGAGGCGATGCATACGATGATTTAATGAAATATTTTAATGATGCCGCTGATACATATATTTCTTTTACAAAAATTGAAAAAATTGGAATAAATCCTAATTCTCGCTATAATACTCCTAACGGAATTTATACATATCAACTAGATTATGTATTCAAAATCACTGATTATAAGGATGAAAGAGATCTATCTCTATTACCTTTTGCACATGATCAACCGTATATTTGGGTCGTTAAACCAAAAACTAAAGTTCTTCGTTTACAAGATTATACTGATGCCGATTTACAACAAGATATTAAAAAATTAAAAACACATTTTAAAACTGATAGTCATGAATTTATTATTAAACAATTTGGTGATACAGCGCGTCATGCATATCCTGCATCTAAAATGTGGAATATAACTCGCGGTTTAGCCCAAAAAAATCCTAACAAATGGAATCATATTCTAAGAGTAATATTAGGTTACTCTATAATAAGAGATGATGGATATGGCGTACTTCATCCCGCCGAGCCATATCAAACCGTATTTTTATCTTTTAGTTCTTTAAGCCCTGTGGAAAAAATCAAAAACCGTGCAAAAAATCTGGCTGCAAAATCTAATCATTTAGAAAGACAACAGAGATCTGAACCGTTGCAAGAATTACTTGATGATTTTATAAAAAACCCTAGCGTAAAAATCTATGAGAAGCTTTTACAAGATATTACTCATAAAAATATTGATGACTTTTTACAATTTTATAAAGTAAAAAGATTTAGAAATTCATTGAGAAAAGTTTTTGACATTTTAATGGAGAAGAAAGAATTTACACTTAATATAAGAATCGCTGTATTTTTACATAATGTAAATTATTATAAGGATTCTATAGTAAAAGCCGTAATTACAAATCCAGATATTTTAGAAAATGAGTATTCTAGACTGATTATGACCTCAACGAATTTTAGAAGAGTATTTAAGGATGATCATGACAAAGTTAAAAAAATGTTTAGAATAATTCTTGATAAGTTCTTGATAAAAAAATATGAAACATTTATGGATATGGGATTTATTAGTGAATATATTAACGATGTTGATTTTATTAGAGACGTATTAAAACATTATAACATATCTTCCAGTGAAACCATATTCCGTGATTTTTTATATCTTATTGAGGAGCATTTCGAATTTGAAAATGATGATGTATATGATCATCTACAAAAGATAGGTAATAAAGATCTAATACAATTATTTAACAAAAAATGGAGAGACGGTTAGTGAAACTATCAAAAATCTCTAATAATTTCATAATTAGCCGTTATCATCATGAATCAATTGTACTTTATCTAAGTTAAAATCTATTGCGCTCTTTTGTATAATAAATTGTTTATTGTGAGAAATCATTGCCAAAATATTTTCTAATTGGCTCTTACGCAATTCAATATTTCCACCATCCTCTTGTCTTTCACAAATGTGATTACCTTTAAGCATAGAATCCATTACTGTGTCAATAATTTGTGTTGTATATCTATTTTTATCATGTAATATTTCTTCTTCATTATCATTAATTTCTACATTTAGTGGAGTTTTAATTCCTATTACATAATCATTACCGTTAAAAGTGTAATACACCGCATATTCAACAACTTTTATATGATTTATAAAGCCATACACATCTTCGTGTTCATCCGCAAAATTAGTTTGATTGGGCACTATCATAAAAATAACATAATCTTTGTCTACATTATTGATTTTAAAATTAGATATATCGTTTGCTTCAGCTAAAAATTTAATAAAATTCATATCAAGTTCTCTTTATGATTATTTATGGTTTATGGATTGAACATATAAATATTTGTTATTGGAAAAATGAAATGAAGCTTTTACACTTGTTTGAGAACGATGATGTTGTGCACGCAGAACAATTGAAAAAAACTGGATTTTGGGGTAAACAGGGGGCAGGTTGCCTTCCATTATGCTCAAAAACTAAACGGTTTTTATTAAATCTTAGATCTGGTGCAGTGGAACAACCACATACTTATGGCACTTGGGGAGGTGCCATAGATTCGGATGAAAATCCGAGAGAAGCCGCGTTGAGAGAATTTAAGGAAGAAGCCGGATTCAATGGAACTTTTGAAAGGGTGGTGAGCATATACACATTTAAATCTTCTAATTTTTCTTATTATAATTTTTTAATCATAATACCAGAAGAATTTACCCCAAAATTAGATTGGGAATCTGCCGGATTCAAATGGTGTGATTTAAATGAAATGCAATCGCTGAATCTACATTTTGGTGTTAAAAGCATTTTAAATGATGAACCATCTATGCGAATCATCAATAATTATTTAAAATGAAATATCACCAAGATCTAATTCTCTGTTTTTATTATTAACAGGGCGTTTTATTTTAAAGAAATCATAATATTGATTTTTTAAATAATCGCTTTCTAAATAATTCAACATTTCTTCAACTTCTGGAACTCTCTTCTCTAATTGAATTGCATAATTTATGGCAGTGCTAGGATCGTCTTTTATTTTATTAAATAATTCTGGTATATGGTTTCTTTTAAATTTAACATATAATGGTATTACGTCTCTCGCGCCCCACCTATCCGTCTTTAAAATTATATCATATAGAAGTTTGTCGTTCTCTGAAGATAAACGTCTTGCCATTTTTGCACTTTTTGTTTTTGCCAAATCAAACATGAGTTGTTTTAGGGAGTTCATGTAATCATCATGTAATACTACTCTTAGTCCAACTTTATTAATTCTATCTATTAATTCATGGCCCCTTAATCGTTCATCTGGAATACGTTTGACTTGAGCTTTATTATGTATTTTTTCCACTATTTTGTATGAGTCTGGAGTTAAGAATACTGTTTGAAATGGTTCAGATGACCATATTATACCTTCTCCTCGGTCTTCTATGATATCATATCCTAAGTCCTTTCTAAATATTTTACTCCAAGTATTAGAATAATTTGAAGTACCTTTATTGATGTGTGTTAACCCTCTTGCTAAATTCTGCGTAACATTCCATAATTTTGTACCATCCTTATAAGAGCCATTAGCCCACATGTTGATGGCGTTTACATGGTCTAACAAATCATAGTCATGTTTTATTTTTAAACGCTCGGTCAATTGTTTTATCAAACCTTCTAGTTTTTTATAATCCGTTGAGAAATCATTATATGTATTGAGAACTAATATATTTTTTGTAGGTTTTAGGAGCCATATTACTGGAAAACCACCGGCAAATGGCACTACGCCAACGCCATAAGAATTGAGCTGTTTCATTTTGCTTATAAAGTCTGATAGCTTATATGTGTATATGCCATTTGGAGTGCCCCAATTTGATTTAGGATTTATTCCTATTTTATTCTCTATTCGAGTAAATGACATGTAAATGTTATCAGCGTCTTTCTCATATTTCAATATTGGATTAATACCAACTAGTTTATCTTGACTAGGATGATCCGCATTTCTACGAGCTTCTATTAGAAAATTTATAAATCTCATTATTATTCCAGTTTCATTTTTCATATTTATTGTCATAAATATAAATTATATGCATAAGTAAAAAAAATAATGATATCAGAAGCTAACTATGTGGGTAATTTGGGGTTCATCGAATTTGCCAGGTTCCAAAAAATTGCAAGTCAAGAGCAAAAAAATTTATTTAAAAAATTATTATCAGAAAAAAACTACGTGGCCCTTAAAAAGCTTTTAAACGTTGTCTTAGGCACAGATTTACATGATTCTTTTTACAAAGGAAATATAAAAGAATCCCAAGCTAGATTTATTATTATTCCATTGGGGCTATCATTTGATGAACTAATTCATGCCGCTATAGTTGCCACTAAACCGGAAAATCGAGGGAATAAAGTAATTGACAGGCAAACTAATTCAGAAATAAATAAAAAACAACTTTTGGCCGAAATTAGAAAGCATAATATAACAAAAACCGAACAAAGTTACGATCAGTCATCGTTGTTCTAACATTGTGGCGGTGGTAGTATCCTTCCAAAACAGGGGAAACTTACGTGGACAGAAAATATCATAAAGAATTATTCGCGGCCATTCAGCAATTAAATGAAAGCCTCGGTCATCCAACCGTTACAGTTTGTGATGGTAATTTTGATATTGCCATTATTAAATATGCAGCAGATTATATTAACCAGAGGATAAGTAATGTTACTTCCGATTCTAAAATATCCAGATAAAAGATTAAATATTGTCGCGTCTTCTGTTAATGAAGAAGAGTTTAAAGATAATATACATTTATATTTGTTAATTAACAACATGTTCGAGACAATGGAAAATGCAGGTGGAATTGGTCTAGCGGCAACTCAAGTCAACATACATAAAAGAATAATTGTTATGAAAGTGACATTGCCAATTGTTATTATTAATCCTGTAGTTATTTCTAAGAGTGAAAAAACTAATAAAGTTTAGAGAAGGATGTCTATCGTTTCCGAATGTTAACATAGAATTGGAACGTAGTAGCATGATTCATGTGGCGTATAGAGATATAGACGGAAATCTCTTGGAGAGGTCTTTTAGTGACTTAGAAGCTATTTGTATCCAACATGAAATTGATCATTTAGATGGCATCACATTTAAAGATAGAAAAAAGAAAAAATAGTAGTTGCATCTATCAGATTACTAAGATATGATACCATTTCACAATAAAATGAGAATAAACAATGTTATCAATCAAAACACAATCTAACTATTTGGCCAAAGTAGTTTCCCTAAAAGGTCTGAGGAAACATTCAAACGCGGACAGACTTCAATGCGTGGCAATCGATGGTAATAATGTAATTACCGGAGCAAACTTGAAAGATGGGGATATTGTTGTATATTTTCCATTGGAATGTCAGATAAACAAAGAGTATTTAAGTTTTTCTAATTCTTTCGAAGACAAAGAATTAAACGCTGATACTAATATAAAATCTTTTTTCCCTTCCACTGGTCGAGTAAGATGCCTTAAACTGAGGAATGAACCATCTGAGGGATATATTGTTCCAATTGAATCTATCCATTCATGGCTTAAAAGTAAAGGGTTAAATTATTCATTGGAATCATCTATAAATGTCGAGTTCGATACTATTTGCGGAATAGAATTGTGCCGAAAATATGTCGTTCAAAACCAGAGACAATCTAATGAAAATTCCATTAAAAAGTCTAAATTAGGAAATAAAGTCAAAAGAGAAAAGAGATTAATTGACGGACAATTCAAAATGTCTGATGACACTTGTCCATTGGCTAAGAATTTACATAGATTAACGCCGGATACTCATATAACTATTTCGTATAAGATGCATGGTGCAAATGGTAGTATGGGTAAAGTATTGGTCAATAAGAAATTGAAGTGGTGGGAGAAAATTCTCCAAAAAATTGGAGTAAATATTGTTGATCGTGAATACGGGTTAGTTTACGCTAGCCGTAGAATTATCAAGAACAGTTTCCAAGACCAGACTATAGGCAATGATGTATGGGGCGTTGTCGCTGATCGTTATAAAGATTCATTACTTGATGGAATTACTCTTCATGGTGAAGTGGTCGGTTTCGACAGATCTGGTAAGGGAGTTCAAAAAAATTATGACTATGGTCAAGAACCTAACACTTGTGAATTCTATGTATATAGAATTTATTATACAAATCCAAGTGGAAAAACTTTTGAATTTAGCACTAGCCAGATTAAAGAATACTGTAATAAATTCGGTTTGAAAATGGTTCCAGTATTTTATGATGGATTGGTCAAGAATCTGTATCCGGATATTGTCTTTGAAAGTAATGAACAATGGAGTGGGGATTTATTTGAAAGGCTTAAGAAAGATTATACAGAAAAGATGTGTTACATGTGTAAGAATAAAGTGCCAGAAGAGGGTGTTGTTATCACGTTAAACACTGAAAATAAGTTCGAACCTTTCAAGCTTAAATCGTTCTTATTTAAACAGTATGAGACGAAACAACTAGATACCGGAGAAGTTTCGATGGAAGATGAGTAAAATAGAAAAGGGGGTCGTAAGACCCCCCTTCTTCTTTTCGACTTGACTGAGTTACCGTTTATTGCTATCTTTATGAAAATCTTGAGGAATGTATGAGTTTAAATCTTGCACTTAATATAGAAAAAAACGAAGTTAATTATAGATATATCTATTTCAAAGAATTTGGTGAGCCAAACCCTAACATCACTCTGGTAAGAGTGAATGTTGGTAAATTGTTTAACTATAAAGAAGCTATTGAATCTTTCGATAATTTTGCAAAAGACAATGGGTTCAAAGTTAGAACATATACATTTTGTATGACGCAATCATATAAAAACGATAAAGATTCAGGTCCATTTGTAATAGGAGATGAATCATATTATGATGAAGAATATTCCGAAGAAGAGGCTGATTTACCAGTATTTGTTGAAGTTGAAAATACCAATTTTATAAGTACAAATATACACAGGTATTACACCCTTTTACAAAGTGGGTATCACTGCCTAATAGGAATAGAATTACGGCAATCCGCTATTTATTTTAGTTTCTTGGATAATTATTTCGTGGAGGCAAAGCACGAAAAAATCGAAAACCTGAAAAATAAGGTACTACAGCATTTTTGTAAATTCGACATACGCGAAAATAAAGTTAGAACATCATTCAAAATGATTACTACAACCCCCACGGGGTTTTCCACAACTGTCTTGGAGTATGATGGTGTTAAGTATAGATCGTTTGATTTGAGCAAAACATATAATGATGATTTTCTAAAAGTATCAGATAAGATAGTTTCCCATTTAAATAGGCCGAAATCTTCGGGTATAACTATACTACATGGAATTCCGGGCACGGGTAAAACTACATACCTTAGATATTTAATTTCAAATACAAAGAAAGAATTAATCTATTTGCCGCCTAACATGGCAGGAATGCTATCAGATCCTTCCATAATAGAGTTTATGAGATCAAATTCTAACACTATTTTTATAATTGAGGATGGTGAAGAAGTATTACGTAAACGCGGTGAAAACGGAAACACTACTGCGGTGTCGAATTTATTAAATGTTGCAGACGGAATTTTAGCAGATACTTTACATTTTAATGTTATTATTACCATAAACTGTCAAATTGACGAAATAGATCCTGCTCTTAGAAGAAAGGGAAGATTAGTTGCAGAATATAAATTTGATAAATTATCGGCAGATAAAAGTGCTGCACTACTTTGCGAATTATATGGCGAAGATAATATACCAGATGAAATAAAACCGATGACCTTGGCTGAAATATATACTTACAAGGAAGACCATTTTTTAACGCAAAATAAAAAGAACGGAATAGGATTTACTGCAAATGTCGAATGAGCCAGAACTAATCAATGGGTATATAAAAAACGATGTAGAAAGACTAGAAAATATCTGCATAGCTAATACTGTAGATTACATAGATTTTTCTTTTTTTCATAATCTATCAAAGTATAATGAATGGCATGACTATGACGAATTATGCAATATGGTTAGAAATTTTTTTTCTAATTATGGAAATATTAATTGGCTAGATAATGCATACATAAATCCTTGTCATTATGGTGAATATAGAGACAAAATGGAGATCGGTATCTTCTTTGACAAAGAAAAAGAACTCTTTCTGAGTATGTCCATAATGGTTGATCTAACTCAAAAGTTCATTACATTCTTTTTTATAGAGTACAACGAACGTATTTCGGTTGGAAGCGACAAGCCAGCATTTCATAATGAAAAAAGTTTTGGTCCTTTCTTTTTTGAACAGCCTATTAATAATCCAGATTTCTTAGAAACTTTCAAGAGATGTAATAATAGAATATTTAATTATAAAATAAAGGAGCAGTAAGATGCACTTTTCTGATATAGAGACAATAGTTAATTATCATATAGAGAAGCGACGAAGCGACGCGTACACTTCTATTCAAGAACTTCTTAAAACTGAGGCTGGTGTTAAAGCTCTTAGAATAAAAGACATAAAAAATGTTAATGATATCACATATATTTTAGAAGAAAAATATGGAATGTACATTAATGCAGTTAAAAATGGAGTAGACAACTCTATTGCCATGTTTAAAAAATATGGTATACAATTTAGATTATATGATGTACATTCCTTTCAGGAAGAACCGGGTACACTGGTTTTTAACTGGATAATTGATGGAAAAGAATATAATTTTGCAGTAGTTGGTAACATAGATCATGGACCATATTATAAAATTGGTTGTTTTTTTGCAGACGAATTAATGCATGGATCATATAAATCTGAGTATAGTTTTGAAGAACCATTGCCAGAATGGTTTATTTCTGGTTTGAAGAAATATTCATGTTAAAAGGAAAATAAAATGAGTGATTTTTTTTGTGCGAGACTCTTAAATGGTGAACATATCATTGGTAAATTGACAGGCAGAGATAGTGATACTATTTTTCTAACCAAAGCTCTTTTACTGACGTTTCAGAGAGGTGACAATGGGCAAACCGGAATGGCATTTATGCCGGTATCACCACTAGTAGATCTGGAACAGGATGGTAATACAGTTAATTTATATAAAACGTCTGTTGTAATGGAAATAGAATTCAACAAACAAATATTAGACGCTTATAAACAGACAGTTGGAGAGATTATTATTGCTCCAGCCAATGTTCTTACTGCTCGGTAAATCTAGTATGATTCCTGACTCTCTTTAAATAGTTAAAGAGAGTCAGGAATTCTATATCTGGTGTATACGAAAAAACATAATCCTTTATCTTTTCATGGTAACAAAAATTTTGATTTCTCTCATATTTTACAATATAAATTTTTGTACCATCATTTATAGTTAAAACGTCAATAGGCGGTAATCCGAATTTACCACTAATTAATTTATAATTCCATTCAGATATCAACTACTCACCATAAATATAATCACTACTATTTATAGAATTATGGAATTATTACAAAAAATATTATTAACTGAGCAGCAAAAAAACACAGAAAGAGAAATTCTCTACGCTGTCCAAATAATTAATAAAGTCTATAATGACTGGAAAATGACTGGTCGTAGAAAAAATGCGATAGATTTAGTTACATCTTCTGTTAATAGGATAGCCGTTTTACCGCCAAGAATATTGGACATGCTATACGATTCTTCCATTATGAAACTAGTTACGATTATAATGCGTTGTATGGACATTCCTATATGGAAAGATGTAGAGACTAAAAAACGCATTTATGATCGTCTATACCCTTTCATAGAAAGGGTCGAGCATATTTCCCCAAATACTGGCACTGGCGGAACTCTACGCCAAATAATAATGACTAGATTAAGCGCGGCAATCGCACATGAAGACGATAATACAGTGCCAGTATTTGTCGCATATGAGCCGAAAATACCCAAGGACTACATTGACTTTATCTTTAAAGATAAAAAGCCTGCAAAGTGTGTACGAATGCAGGCTTTGCCACTACCTCAAAATTTTGAATCTTTAGTACAGATATTAAAGATTAACCATGATAAGGCTAAAGCTCAATTAGATAATCCTGCCACTCGCTAGGTTCGTCAGGATACCCAATAGGGTTACATAATACTCTCGTGTTAAATAATTTATAATCCATTCCACAGTGAGTATGACCGTGTAACCACATTAGAGGTTGAAATTCTTCAATCATATCGTCTAAATCACTATAATATGCCCTATTAGATTTAGAGTATTTCCTATATTGTTCGTGTATAGATTTTATAGACGGAGTATGATGTGTCATTACCACGACTGGTTTATTAATATTATTTTGTAATTGAGACTTTATAAAAGACAAATGCAAATCATGCAACTGTTGATGTCTTAATATATTAAATCTATGTTGATACGCGTTAGAAGCATTTCCGAACCTTATTTTACGATAATCATTCATTGTATTTGATATATTGAACTGTTCAAGAGGATCGCATTTTTTTAAATTTGTCCATAGAGTAGCTCCGATAAATGTTATATTATCGATGTCTATCGATTTATTTTGCAAAAATGTTATACCATAATCGTCACACATTTTTTGTAGTTTGTCATCTATTGTGTCTAGAGAACCATTATAATATTCATGATTACCTGGTATGTATAAAACCTCTTTAAATCTATCACGTAGACTTTCAAAAAACGATATGTGGTAGTTATTTGATTTTATAGAACATATATCTCCCGCTAAACATAACACTGTATCCTTATCGGTTTCCATTTCGGACACAAAGAAATTAGACGCACTTGGTATCTTATAATTTCTTCCGAATTCTAGGTGTATATCACTGAACAAACGTATTAACATAATCATTCCTATAAATAATTAAAATGAAAGGTATCATACCATGAGTGAAATCACACGTCAATTTGGATATTTACAGCAAGAAGACGCTAGAGACAATAATTTTCCAGTGTCTTCAATGCTAATGGAAACACCATTTATAAAAGAAAAATATTGGTGGGCTGATGGTTGGTGGGGCGACCAGGGTAGCAGTTCCATGTGCGTATGCTATAGTTTTTTACATTGGTTAGAAGATGGTCCTGTTATTCAGGACAAATTACCAGCAACAAGACAGAAACCGTTATTTGAACCCGCAAAGCTATATGCCGCATGTCAAGATAGAGATGAATGGCCATCTAACAAATATAACGGTACTTCAGTTAGAGCTTGTGCAAAAATATTAAAGGAATTAAATATAATCAAAGAGTATAGATGGGCTAATTCCATCACCGAAGTTGCTAATACTCTATTAAATCTTGGCCCAATGGTAGTTGGTACTAAATGGTTCGAAAATATGAATAAAGTAAACGCACAGGGTTATGTCGTTCCAACAGGAACTAATATGGGTGGACACGCGTATGTTTTAAATGGTGTTGATACTGTTAAAAAAGTTTTTAGAATTAAAAACTCTTGGGGTGTTTCTTGGGGCAAAGGTGGATACGCTTTTATAACATTCGATCATTTTGAACGATTATTAAAAGATGGCGGCTCCGCGTGTATAGCCTTTGAAAATAAATTGACCTCTGTACCACTGTTAGAGAGTTTGTCTCCGCCCACGAATCCATGAAAAAAGCCGGGTTTCCCCGGCTTTTTTCATTACAATGTTGCAATTATCTTCGGTACTACTGGTGAAAACCCGCATATATCTAGTTGCTTTGGATCTTTTGGGTCTGCAATCGTAAATCCGTTAACGCTCGTCGCACATACAACCAATCCAGAGTTTCTATCCATTTTGTTTCTATATTGCGACAATGCTTGTGTTGGTTTGATTGAACCAGTATTTGTCTCATTATCAGTGATAATTACAAATTTATCAATTGGAATCTTGTTTTGCAAGGCATATTGCATTGGCAATGCGCAATTTGTAGCGCCAAATCCCAAATTGAACACTTTTCTGTGTAATTCTCTAAAGTCATCTCTCCAAGTTAAATTCAAATCTATAAAATTGTGACTAAAACCCATGATTAAAGAGTTTTCATTCATTTTATTAAGAACCATTGCTAGTGCTACAGCCGCTTCTGCCGCAGTCAGAAGAGGTTGACCATTTACTGTCACCCACGTCATAGACGTAGACACATCCACTCCTAATAAGTAATTATCCGATGTCGGTTCGACGGAATCAAATGAGCTATAGAATGCACTCCATAATGCGTCCTGAACTCTTTTGTTTATAGACCAAGAAGAAGATCCTTGCACTGATCTTCCAGATCCATAAATTTTGTTAGCCAGCAAAATTGTTAATGGATGTACTCTACTCTTAGTTAGCCATTTTGTGTCGCTCAGTTTTTTAACTGCTAGCTTTTCTGCCTCACTTAGTGCGGAAAAAATGCCATGTCCCGACATAATTCCTAAATTTCGTATAAACGCAGTAGCTGGCATATCCTGTAACAATGCCTCCCAGACCTTCGGGCTATTCAGCCATTGGTTTGGTATCGCCTCTCTTGGCAGAGAATTATCCAATACTAATTTGCATATTTCCTTTTCTGTTTTTGCGGACTTAGCAGCAAAATATGCGTCTATGTTTCGTATGCCTGAGTTTGCTGGTACAAGTGCTTCATCCTTTGCAAACTTAAACAATAGATTGTGTGCATCGGTCAATGGTTTCGGATGTGAAAGGCGTAGAACGTCACTATGCGTCCAACCATTTCTCTGTCTATACTTTATCAATTGATTTGATAAACTGTCAGCAGATTTATCGGTATACCATTTTCCCAGAGCTTTAGTCACAGAAGAGCCGAAGCCGCCGCCCATCTTCTTATACGAATCAACAAAGCTAAAAAAGTCTGTAGAGGCTCTACAAACAGTTTGAATCTTACTGAGGGCATAACGTCTGGCTTCACCAGTTAGACTCACTGCAGCGCTTGCCAATGCGAATACACACGTATCATTTTTAATGCACAGATTCTCATCTGAAATTTTTGCAATCAGATCTATAACTTTTACATGATCCGTTTTTAGAAGCTTATCCAGCACAGAGCAAGACTGCTTAGTCATATCTTTTTCATTAACGTAAAATGAACCACCTTCCGTTCCGAGGATCAAAAATCTTTCGAGCTTATTCCAATCTGTTATTTCAAACACAAAACCACCTGAAACGTTCTTAACCTCGTCATTTCTACCCGGAGTTTTAACGGTCTGTGGAGTCACTTTTGCGTTTTTTTCTGCTAATTCTACATACTTAGACATAATTTTTTTCCTTCGGTCAAGTTACGGTGACTATACTCGTGTTTAGTGTTGGTGTCAACTAATGTTATAAATATATTAAAAGGTATTATAAAATGAATAGATTTATAAAAGCTACATTATATGGTTTAGTGTTTGCGGGTGCTGCGTATATTTTATACGTGATAGCTGTTGTAAGTTTTACACTATATGTTGTAGTAAATAGTTTATAACTATTTTTCTACTTTTTTAAGCTTGATATAATATTTTGAGAAAAGCAGTCGGAGACTTCACGGTTGATCCGATAGAGGCATGTAGTTGGCCGGTGTCAGTGAAAATTTCACTGGACACAAACCCGAAGTTATGTCATTATTGGCATTGATTTTGGGAACTATGTTCTTTTTCTACTTTTATACCAGCAACTAACTGTTTTCTCAACCACGATAACTCAACATTGAATTTCTTTGCTATGTTTTTGAGTGTTGGCGTTTTTACGTCAAGTAATTTCATATGAAATCCTTTTGATTTTATTTAGTGAAATATCCTCTGAGAATTTTATTCCATATTTGACATTAAAATCTATACATCTATTTAAACTGTTATTATTTTGTAACACGTACATATATTTTTTGAATATTGAATTAAATTCTGACACTCTTTTATAGGGGACTATTATAAAATCAGATGGATAAAAATAATCTATTAAATATATTTCACCATATTCATGAAGAGTGCGGAATATTTCATGTAAAGAAATATTAAACTTTCGTAATTGATGCTCCTCTATTTCAATGATGATAAATGGGCGTGTTGTCTTTAAATGTTGTGAGGCACCTTCGATTACAAATTTTTCGTAGCCCTGCACGTCAATTTTAATTACTGATATATCGTCTTCTAGATCATCTAATTTTATTTGATCGATTCTTATTGAAGTTTTATATTCAGATAGACTTGTGTCGCCCATATTCATGTCAAGAGAATAGTCCAACTCGGGTAAATATACTATTTTATATTCATTTCCAACCACACAATTATGCAGTGTTATATTTGATATATTATTTAATTTTATTGAATCATGTTGCATGTCATATATAATTTTTTGCGGCTCAAATGAATGGACCTTGTTGAAAATTTTAGACGCATACATTGCATGCCACCCATAATTAGACCCGCAATCTATAAAACATTTATTATCTATAGAAGATAGGCGTAGTACGGTTTCCAAAATATGAGGCTCCCATATTTTTCCATTTATTATATCTCTACCTAACCAATCGTTTTCAAAACAAAATATTTTGAACTCTTGTAAATCAACTAATTTTTTATTATTTTGCATTACCCGATCTCGATCTCACCTTTTACCAACAATCCTTATTCGGACTTCAGAATATTTCCCACCACGGACATATTCATAGAGTGCAAATTATTCGTTAACATCATCTTGTTTTTTCAATGCTTGCATAATTCTAATACTTTGCAAGTTTTTTTGCTCTAATTCTAGAGCTTTAATTTGTTCTATAAAGAACAAAGCGCTTCTTATGTGTGTCATCGTATGTGAATACGTCAACGCCTTATATGCTATAATCAAGAAGAACGATTCCACCAAATCTATCGTATATAAAGCTTCTGGGAATATGGATGTAACCGCGATATTCCAGCTTACTAGCAATAATATAGATTGCATGAGACATACAACTGCCATTCCAAAAATTAAAGATAATATGTTTTGAATATTGTTCTCCATTATGAGTCTAATAATATTTCTAGTTGTTCTGCTGCATCCGCGAATGTTTCATATACATTAGATATATCCACAAATTCTGTAGTATCGTCGGATTCAAGAAGATATTCCACTGTTTTAACTGGCATATCTTCTTGATTTATATACATTTTTTCGATTATCATCCTGGACGTACCTTTTTTAATACAAACGGTTGTTGTATCTATATAATAGAATACTCTTCCTAATTGGGACGCTTCATAATCATTTAATTCTATTTCCATTAGTCTAGTACCACGTTATCGACTAAAAACATTTCATACATGTTATTTGGATATTTTACTGCCATCGAAATTACACCATCCGCTTTATAAAATTTCCAGACTTCACCCTTTTTACCGGATACCGAAATTTCGTCGCCTATTTTAAGTTCTCTACCGTCCACAACGGCTGACACAACGTTGCTCATAACTATTCCTTTTTAAATATTTAGCTAAACATCAACATTTTTTTTGGATACCAATTAAAAGAATATTCCATGGGAAGCGTTATTCTGTTATTATTTGTTTTAATTTTTAGTATCATTTTCAATCCCATAATTCTCTAAAATATTTCGCAAACAAGTCTAAGCCTTCTTGAATTTTTTCATAATATTCAATCATTTTATATCTGTTAATAACTGGTGCCACTTTCCATTTAAGTGTTAATGGATGTGCATTTTGTTCTGAGTCTACTTGACCGATTACATCGTAATAACATTCACCGTTCGTTGAATGCACGGCTTCTTCGAAGGACCATATCATTTTATCTATGATTTTCATCCATTCATCATGGTGAAATTCTCCATGTACGTCAGATTCTTTGTAAAAGTCGAAGGCTAATTGTCCAGTGGCGTATTCCTTTTCTGTTGAATTATATTCAAGTAAAAATCCTGGGAACCCATATTTGGGGGTCTCTCTAAATTTCTTCAACCATTTTAATATTACTTCTCCTAATATGTAATAATCTCTCACATCATGATCTTCTATTACAATTTCAAATTTTCTTGGTATATCCGGATTTTTATTTTTTCTATCTATGTTTACTTTCATATATTTGGCTCAAACTTCACTGGATTATCGGATAATAAATTAATAGTATTTCCGTTATCTGAGACCACTTCTACATCTAATGATAAAAATTCTATTGCATTTGATTTATAATCTTCCGGATTCTTTGTATAATACACTATCAGTCTATCAAATCCTGACAGTTTATTTTGTAAAATAAGAAATCCACCACCATCCCAAGATTGATTTTTTCTAATATAGATGTTAACTATATCTCTTAACGTTTCAAATGTAACTATATATACTGAATCTTCAAAATTTTTGACAGTCACAAAATATTCAAGTTTATTAGTTAATTCACTATACGACGTCCATACTTTAAATATGTTATCTTTCATATTAGCATCGAATACAACTTGAACCCCATTACTTTCCAATGCATCTTTTATAAGGGATTTTTGATATTGATTCATCTTTATCTTTACTACGTTTGTCATATCAGCTTCTCACAATGATCAAATGCTAGTATACAGTTCTTTAAACCATCTGTCAATAAAACGGGGAATAAACCATGAAACTTATAATTATCTATTATAAATGTATCTAATTTCTTGTACTGGTTCTCTGTAGAATATAATTGCATCAAAAAATCACATTTATCTTTGTAATCGTTAAAGTCTATAGTGATATTATCCCATCTAGATCTACCGGCGAGTTCAACCTTTGCGAGTTCATCCTCAAATTCAAAATATACTTCTATTTTTTCTACTATTAATCTGGGTAATGTAATTAATCGCATTATATGTTACATTCTTTAAAATGAATTTTAACGGTCATATCATTTACGGTAGTAATATATGCCTCATAAAATTTATAATCTTTGTAGGAGATAGTGTGCCCATAGAATGATGCATTTCGTAACGCCGAAAAATACGCTGCGCAAATAAAAACAGTCATTTCATCGTGTGTATCAAATGTGAATGATGCCTCACTATTTAATTTGTCTAAAACCATTAACATAAAAACTCCTTAAATGAGTCCTCTGTCACATCATGTCTAACGCCTCCTACTACGTAATTGGTACTTTCTACTTCCATTAAAGCGTGTTGAACATTTGCACCACTCAAGTATTTGTCTGTCCATGAGATCGGGTTTTTTATTGGATAATCATTCTTTATTCCAAGTGTTCTCATTCTTTTCCCGGCAATATGTTTTACATATTCGACAAGAATATCTTCCGTTAACCCTAACATTGGTCCATCCTTGAAGAGATATCTGGCCCATTCTATCTCCTGTTGAACACATTCATGATACATTTGCTCTATAATAGGTTCATTTTCTACCCAAAGTTCTTCCATTTCTGGATCATCTTCACCATTCGCCCATTTTTTTAAAATGTTCTGCGTTATTGCTAGATGTAGATTTTCATCCTTACTGATAGCTGTAATTATCTTAGCATTTCCTTCCATTAGCCCTCTTTCTGCGAATGCGAATGTGCACGCAAATGAAGCATAAAATCTTACACCTTCTAAGACGTTAACTGAGGCCATACACAACATCAATCGTTTCTTCAATTCTCTTAATGAAATGTTGAACCCGTTGCCTTTGACGTTGTGATACCCTTCTCCGAATACATTATACAAATTTAAGTATTCCATGAAATCGTCATAGTATTTCGTAACAGAATCCGCTCTATTGAGGATGAATTCATCTTTCATTATTTCATCTAGAACTTCTGTTGGATTTGGGAATATGTTTTGGATTATCCAAGAATATGAAAATGAATGTAGTGATTCGAACATCGCCCACAATTCAATCATCGATTCCAATTCCGGTAATGAAACACACGGAAGAAACGCTAGCTGCGGACTTCTCGACTGAACTGAGTCTAGGAATGTTTGGAACAATAGATTTCTTAAAAAAATATGCTTTTCATTGTCTGGCAAGTTTTTGAAATCTTTATTATCTTTGGATAAGTCAAATTCGTCAGGTTTCCAAAAGAACCCTAGTTGTTTCACGTATAACTCTTTGAAAATACTAAACTTCTGTTGATCAAATCTAGATACATTTGGCTGTTCACCGAAGAACATATATTGTTTTGTGAAGTCTGCATTATTTTTATTAAATGATTTCATTTCTAACATTCTCTCTTGTTTTTAAACTGGTTTGTATTTCTAATATTTTATCAATAGGTGCATCTGTAACGTCTATAACCAAACGATTACTCGTAGAAATTTTATATATATTCATTTTTATATTATCTAATATAATTTGTGATATGTCATCTCCAAATGTGGTCAAAGAGTAATATACACAGTTATCATTCAATTTAGTTTTTGTATAAGTAATTTTTGCGTTTATTAAATCTAATAAATCTTCCTCATATATGACTGAGCATCCATTTGTTAAATTATCGGCATATCTACTTAATTCATAAAATGTTAATTCTTTGTGAATTTTTAATAGTAATATTACTATTTTATCATTGTTAGATAAGATGTTATATGGTACTTGTGTGGTATACATGTTAAATTCCTATAAATGTAATTGATTTTGGTTTGCCTATTATTAGTTCATTTTTGACTGTATCATCAATTAGAATAAAATCTCCGTATTTGTTACAGTTTTCCACATAAGTTTTAAAGCACTCCGTTTTGTGTAATTTCCACACATCATTTGGAGTATTAATTTTTGGATCTTTAATAATATTACACATGTCCTGTGTTGTGACAATTTCTATTATGTTGATTCCGTATATTGTTTTAAATTCATCAAATTTTTGAACCAAAACATTTTTGTTATTCTCACACCATACAGCATATGAAAATATGCTGGCATTTATAATATTTTTATTTAAATATGCCTTAATTAGTTTAATATTATCTTCCAAATATTTCCAAGTGTTAAAATTGTCTATGACAGTGCCTTCTAAATCTAAGTATATGTGAGTGTACGAGTCACTATTGTTCATTTTTTATTCCATTTAAATTTATCACCATTATTTTTTTCGATTTGCATCGTGGAGATAATATCTTTAAATTTTGATAATACTTCTATAGTTTTTGGATTTTTAATTTTAGACATATCTGGTAAATTTGATATATCCTCGTCTATATCACTCATCATAGAGAATCCCAATATTTTTTCATAGAAGGATTATCGGCCAATGCCATTGCCAACAGAGTTGTTAATTCATCTTCACCGATCTCTTCTTCGAGTATTATCGCCGCATCTGGCAATTCTTTTGGCTCAAATAAAGCAATAGTTATATAATTATCTTCTGATACTGAAAAAATAAACCCTATTATTTCATTGGAGTCGTTATTTTCGAATACAAACTGAGCCGGTTTTGCTAACCCGGCTTTTCCAGTATGTTTTATGTTATATACTTGACCTTTCATAGCCATTTTAGTTCTTGAAACTTGTGGGAACTTTCTGTCAAAGTTAATGAATACTTCTTATTATCTTGTACATATCTACAGTCAATTCCTTCAAGACTTGAGGAAGTAAGTGAATATATTGGGGAGACGTGTTTAAGGTCTACCCCAAAGATTGTAAATTCTGATTTGATCAATCTACATGCGTCATATGTGAAGCCATATTGGCTAATAATATTGTGAATTTTGTCTTTTAGAAAATCGTAGACTTCTATTAAATTATTTGTCATTTTTTATCCTTAAATTGTACAACTGTCACAGACTTCAATTATTTCCTCTGATTCAGATTGTTTGATCGAATTATCAACCTTTTCTTCAACCATGTCAACATCTCTTTGATCGTTTACATTTAAGTAATAAAGCGTTTTAATTCCATAATAATTACATTTTAGCAGATCTCCTAGTAATACTGACATTGGTATCTCGCCGTTTTCATAATGAGCCGGATTATATGACAGGTTAGTGGATAATGACTGGCAAACAAATTTCTGCATCACTGCGGCAGTCTTAATTACTCCATCCATGGATTTCATATCCCATAACATATCATACTTATTTTTTAAGCGTGTTATCTCTGGTACTACCTGTTTTGAAACGTTTGATTTATTGCCTTTTGTCGTTATTAATGATCTTACTGCTTCTTGTCCGTTTGTAGCATTCATTATCTTTGCGCTTGAATTGTGTGACAGGCAACCATTTCCTAATAGGTATGTATTTGACCCTGGCACTTCAAGTTCCCATACATGGTCCGGGCTATCAATCTCTATTTTCTTTATTTTCATTAAAAAATTCCTTACATTTTGTTAAATTGTATTTTATACTATCAGAACTCCAAAGTTGTAAAACTCTGAATCCACTATCCGTTGCAGTTTTATATTTTATTTTATAAATTTCATCCATCTCTTCGGCGGTTTTATTGTTAAAAACATGTTTCCATTCATATAATTTATTATCTTTTTTTAATTTTTCTATGTTAGGATGAACATGTTCTCCATTATATTCTATAATTATTTTATTTTTTAAATCGCAAAAATCATAAAAATAATGTTTTCCTTCATGATTTTTTATACTAAATTCGACTCTTTTGCTAGTACCTATTCTTACATCTTCTTTGTTGACTAAATTATTTAATCTTAACCACTTATAAAATGGTCTAAATATTTTCATACTTTCTTTGGAAGCAACTCTTCCTACATATTTTCCCTTCTTTCTGAATAGAGATTTATTATAAATTAATGTTTCCCACTTTTCTTCACCGTATCTTGATATAAATTTTTCTTTATCAAGGCCCTTTTTCTTCCATATTTTTTGCATTATTTGCTTTGCTTCTTCCTCTGGAATCCCCTTATTTAAATAATAATTTATGTTCACTCCCGCATTATTATTTTGAATATCTGAAATTATTTTTATTGCTTCTTGTTCTGTTTTTCCATGTTTAACCATCCAAAATTCTTTACTTAATCTGGACGATAACTTCATATCAATTGTCCATTGCTCTTCCCAAGAATCACCAAAAATCTCTTTATAGCGTTCTTTGGATTTCGCGTATGAACTGGTTTTTTGAAAATTTGAAAATTTTTGTAAACCTATTTCATTTCCATGCTTTTTTATAAAATTTTCTTTTGTAGTGGCCTTGCTTTTTTTGTAATTGTTAATCCATTCAACTGCTTCCTGTATATTAGATAGATTATATTTTTTCAATACATAATTAGGATCATATATTGATCTTTTTTTGGGTCTATGTTCTTGAATCAATACTTCGTTAACTTCTCCGTACATTATTCTAATTAATTTTTCAGAAGACATATCAAATGAATTGTTTTTTCTGTATTCTTTATAATTTAAATAATTATTAATTTTGAATAATTTTTTTGTTTTTTTAACAAATTTTATTATTTTTTTATCTTTATTAAAGACATACTCATTAAAAATAAAAATAAAATCGTCGTCTGGTATATCAAATTTTATATCAAATGCCAATAGCACGCATTCTTTCTTATCAAGAAAGAATGCGACACCGTTCTTTTTCATCTGAGTAGTTATATTAAATTTGGTCATAAATTAGTCCTTTATGACTATTTATGCAAGTATGCCGGCAGAATTAAAATTCAACAATATCATAACCCTCTTCTAATTCACATGCTAATACCCATTTTTGAGAACCGTCCATACATTTTACTTTTAATCTGTGATATGGAGTAAAACTATATGTAGAGCCGTCATCAAATGTTATTTTCAATAGATCCTGTTTTCCATTATACCTAAGTATTGTAGATTTTTCCACTCCGTTTTCAGTATATACGTCCAGATTTATATTAAATTTAGCTGGAAGTTCCTCTCTCTCTATAGCATCCCATTTGATACCATGTATATCACAAATTTCGTGGAAATTTATCTTTCCGAATTCTTTAGTAGAAACTGTATTGTCCCACTTATTGCACTCAGCGGGCATATTACATAATAAAGTTGTGTTTCTTATTCCATGCTCAAGCACCTGTTTGCGCAACCATTCCCAATCCAATTTATACACCGGTTTAATAATTTTATCGACATTCTTATTGTATCTGTCTATGGGCATAATACCCTTAGCATATTTTGTTTCATTAAACAGCCTACACGGTCCTTTAGCTTTTGCCAATTCCATAGAAGCTTTAATAGCATAAAAACTTATGGCCTCAAATGTATCATGTAATAATTGTAAGGCCCCGTCATCTGAAAATTTATATCCATTCTTTGCGAGATAATATGCCAAGTTCACAACTCCTATGCCTAGAGGTCTGTAGTCTAATGTGGCTTCTCTTGCTGCTATGACCATATAATCTTGGTAATCTAATAAATTATCTAATTTGGAGACTGCGTTATACATTATCTTTTCCAAATCGTCTAAATTTTTAATATTACCCAAGTTAATAGCTGATAATGTACATAAAGCGACTCTACCATCAGAATCGTTTAACGTTTTCATTGGGTTTGTTGGTAGTAAAACTTCTTGGCATAAATTACTTAATTTAATTGGCTCCATAAAAGGGGAACAATTATTTACGTTGTCAACATTCACTATGAAGATTCTACCGGTATCTTTTCTTTCTATCATCAATTTTGAAAACAGTTCTAAAGAGTTTATTGTTTTCTTTTTGATTGTTTCGTCTTTTTCATATAATTCATACAGTTCTATGAATTTAGCGGGGTCAGAAAAGAACGCTTTTCTCAAACCGGGGGTTTCTTTTTCTGACGGCGAGAACAATGTTATATCTTCGCCCTTTACCAATTTATTATATAAATAATTATTTATTTGCACGGAATAATCCATCTTCCGTACACGAGTTTCCGGGGTGCCCTTATTGTTTTTTAATACTAGTAAATCTTCTATCTCATGATGCCATAGCAAATAATGAGTCGTAGCACTTGCACCTCTTATGCCACCCTGTGAACACGACTTAAGTGAAGATTCAAACATTTTTAAAAAGGGTATAACTCCCGTATGTTTTATTTCACCGTTTGCCACCTTTGAGCCCTCTGACCTAATCGCCGAAACATCTAAGCCTATTCCTGCGCGTTTGGAGGCGTATTTAACTATCGCACCAGACGCCGATATTATTTCGTCTAATGAGTCTCCCGCCTCTATTACTACACAGCTTGAAAACTGTTTAGTATTAGTTCTAACTCCAGCCATGATTGGTGTTGGTAGACTAATATTCCAATTTGAGATATCATTATAATAACTTTTAATAGATTTTAATGATTTATCTTTATGGCATAGAACTGCAGCTATCAATATATATGTTAACTGAGGGGTTTCTAATGGCTCTACTTCTTTTAATGATCTATCTCTAACGGCATATTTTGTCATATACTCGCTGACACCAATATGCGTCATATCCAAATCTCTATCATGATCAATAAAGGATTCAATCTTATTCCATTCGTCCTCAGAATACATTTGCAATAACTCGCTGGTATAGTATCCGCGTTCGATCATTTTGTTTATGTGATCGAAAAGTTTCGGGGGTTCCAGTCCGCCCCATGCAGTTTTTCTCATATCAAAATTAAGTAATCTTCCTGCAACATATTGATAATTTGGAGTCTGTTCCGATATTAAATCTGCGGCAGCTTTAGTTAATGATCGCTGAATATCAATTGTTGATATCCCGTCAAAAAATGCTAAGTGCGCTTTCATAACTACGTCTGAAATAGATACGCCTGCTATACCTTCGCATGCTATTTCCACCATTTTATGGATTTTGTTTACGTTTAATTTTTCTTTTGTTCCGTTTCGCTTTGTTACTGTTATTTCGCTTAAATTTAAGATTCTTTCTTGCATATTTTTCCTGTCATTTTTTAAAGGTAGAGATATTTAGTAATGTATTTTTTGTATTTAAAATTTGTTTTGAAAATCAATCATTTGTATATTATATTTTGATAATCTTCTATTCTTGGAAACAATGAACGTTTTATAGCATAGAAATATGGTATGTTATATAATATAACTTCTTTATTTTCATCAAGTGCTACTACTAAGTTTTCCGCAGTATAATCTTCTGCCAATATTGTCGTTAGAAGGCTCAGTGCATCGTTCTCTTTAACTAGATCTATTATTTCTAGTAGAGCATTTTTATATGTTTCCGAAGTGTTTTTATCATTCTTAGAATATAGAAATTTATAACCATTAATTGGAAATATATAAAATTCTTCTACATGGTCTGATCCTGCGTTTGTGTTGCAGATGATTGACTTAGAAAGAAAATTATCATTTTCAAACGCTACGTCAAAGATTTTATTTAATTTATTTTCTTTATTTTTTCTGTGACGAGCTTTTACTTTTATGAAAGCTTCTTTTCCTTTCGGGAGATACTTTAAGAGAGGCTTTCCTCTACATTCTTTTATGAATTCTGAACATTCCAGTTTTATAGTCGGAAATAACATTTAATATCCTATAAATATCGTAAACTTATTGTACATCAATGCGAAAAATAATGCAAGAATTTATTAATGATATGTCTGGTAGAACGGTATTTGTTATTGGTGGCGGACCTTCAGTCAACCAACAAGATTTATCATTATTGAAAAATAAAAAAATTGTATGCATAAACACCGCATACAAGATATTCCCCGACGCCATGTGTTTGTATTGGGCGGACACATCTTGGATAGAAAATAATATAGATAGCGTTAAATTACATAGGGCTAAGTATAAATTTCATTCCAAATTTCATCTATCGTCCCAATATTTATCAAATGAAAATGCTCGCGGCATTGGCGGTTCGATTCTTTTACGTCGCACCGGAGATACTGGCATAGATCCTAACATAGATCATGTGAGGGGAAATAATAGTGGCGCGCATGTATTAAATCTTCTTCATAACGCAAAAGTTAGAAAAATAGTATTACTAGGATATGACATGAAAATAACAGATTCTAAAAGTCATTGGCACCAAGAAACTAAATTGCCTATTCGTCCAGACACTTATTGTAATTTGTTTATTCCATCTATTATGTCAATGGCACAACAATTAAAATCATCCGGAATAGAGGTTATTAATACTTCCATGAAAAGTGAATTAAAATGTTTTAAAAAAATGAAATTAGAGGAGTGTGTATAATGTTGCCAGCAATTGTTTCCGGGTATAGTAGTGATCCGTATTATGTGAAATCTTATAATATTTTTTCTAGGATGACTGCATCTATTCAGAACAAAATTTTAATAAAGCCATTTGAACACCGAGGGAATTGGCATGACAATACTAGAATGAAACCTGAAATAATCTTGGAATTTTTGTTACAAGAAAAGTCTCCGGTCATGTGGATAGACATAGATGCAGAAGTATATAAAACCGTAGATTTAGATATACCAAATAATATTGATATGATGGGGATAAAACAAGAATGGGGTCCGCGTAGAAATTGGTGCGTTGGAACAATTTTATTTAACTATACTGAAAATGCTATTGGGATACTTGAGGATTGGATAAATTCATGCAGGACCAGCGGTGGGACAGACGAGGCACATTTAGAAAAAATATGGGTAGAAAAATGGCACAACAAGTGTAATACTGCAATACTAGATAATAAATTTTTTATAATGGAAAAAATACATTTCAAAGATTATAATACTGTTATTATGCACAAATCTTCTGGCAACGCTAGAAAAAAGGTTCCTGTACGATGAATGGTGTAAAATGGTCAAGAGTTACGGAGAAATGTGAAAAAATAATAATTGTATGCAGTGGAAGAAGTTTAACTAATTTTAATTTTAATGTATTAAAAGGATTGGGTAAAATAATATGCGTTAACAATTCGTTTAAAAATGTCCCATTTTTAGACTATTGGTTCACTCTTGATCCATGGGGATTGGATAAGGGGCAATGCCCTAAAAGTGGAAGACTTTTTGCAGCAGTTCCACAAGATTTCGGTACACCACACGCAAAATCGCCGCAGCATAGGATTAAAGCACCTTCCAATATAACGTTTTTATATAGATTGAATTCGCATAACAACCCTGCGGTTTCAAGTGAAACCGCTTACAGATTAGGTTTGAGTGAAGATAGCGGCTGTATCAGCGGCGGTAATTCAGGCTATGGTGCATTGAATTTAGCGTATCACATGGAGCCTAAAAAGATATTAATTCTTGGAATGGATGGCGATGTAGGTTATTATTATTCAAAGACTGAGAAAAATCGACCTTTATCGCATCTTCCAGAAATGATGGCATCTTCTGTAGAACAGTTATCTAGGAAAAATATAAATGTTATTAATGGTAGTATAAACAGTGTAATAGATTGCTTCCCAAGATATGATACAGATACAGCAATAAGAGAGTTTAAAAAATGATTAATTCAACTATTAATGCTATAAAAAGTTGTGCTGATGTTGATGGTGATATAATATTTTTTAGAGTCTATAAAGGTGATAATTTAATAAAAATAAACAGAGAAGTACAAATTAATAAACATGTGCATATAGTTCATAATTCACTAGGAATGGAAGAACCTTGTCAATATGATTTTGAGAAAAATAATTCTACTTGTTTATATACTAAACATAGATTTGCATATAGTAAAAAAGATTTAAAAACTAAAATAGAATCCAATTGTAAAAAACTAAAATACACTTTATATGATTTTAAAACTTGTAATTTGGCCATTTCTAAATTAAATATCCAAAATATTAGTGTCGCAGTATTAGATTTAATTCAATATAATACGACTACACAAGCGCTAAAATATGTTTTTGATATATTATCCATAGATGGTATGATAGTTTTAACTAATTATTCACAGGATAGTAATCTTTCAAGCAAAGCTTTTAATGATTTTATTAATTTGTATGGAGAGCAAGTTTCATTTGAAATTAATAAAATAGAAAAAACTGTCACCATACGGAAAAATAAGGATATTTTACGTGAACAATTGTATGAACCTATTCAATTATCTATTAATCACTCCAATCACCATAATGGTACAAAAATTAAAATAGCATGCGTTTTATTAAATGGCGGGCCAGTATATAATTACAACTACGTAAATGCCTTAGCGAATGCTGTAAATCGAAATGTTACAGTTCCGTATGAATTTGTGTGTTTAACTGATAACCCTTCCGGGTTTAACGATAATATACACTCAGTGATAAAATTAAAACATAATTTCAATGGTTGGTGGTCAAAAATAGAATTATTCAGGAGTGATATATTTAAAGACGATCAAGTATTTTTTATGGACTTAGATACGGTAATAATTGATAATATAGACGATTTGCTAAAAATAAGACCAAATTTCTGTGGCACCAGAGATTTCTTACGCTCTCACGATATGAATAGTAGTGTAATGAGTTGGTTCGCAAACGATAATCATCACATATATGAAAAATTCATGAAAAATCCAACCTATGTTATGAATAATACGCATGAAGGCGATCAGCGATGGATAGACAACCATACCAAAAATAAGAAATATTTTCAAGATATATTTGGAAATACTATTGTGTCGTATAAAAAACATTGTTTGCGAAATTCAGCTTTTAGAATACCGCACAAATCTAAGATAATATGTTTCCATGGAGTGCCTAAACCCCATTCTATTACCAATAAAGAGATATCCGATCATTGGATACCGTAATAAATATATCTACGAACGATTAATATAATGTCAACAATTCAATATAAATGTAATGTATGTAAAAAAACTGCAGAATTAATAGAAAACCAAAAAGGTTTAACCGTGCCCGGTAAATGCGTTTTAACTAATGGGTGTATTGGTAGAATGTTACCATTATCAAGAAATCCGTATAATGTTAGAGAAAATTACGATTATTATTTGTCGGATTATGCGGATCATAACGATAGAAATAAATTTTATAAACACACACAAAATAACAAAAACCGCGTCTGGAAAATTGCACATGATTTAAATAACCACCCATTTGTTGTTGTTTTTATAAAAACTGAAAGTGGAATCGTTAAATTAGATAATAGTGACTATGAGATTCTATATAATACCCCTCAAACAATTAATATAAAATTTCAAAGTGAAGTTAGCGGGTATGCACATTGCGTAGCTAGAACTTCAAATAATGGTCCTATTTCTGTTTCGTCGGCAACAAGCACTTTGAAGCAGATAACAGTCGGAGGCACTTTTACATTTGCAGTTCCTAAATTTTTAACTAAATTAACCGGTACTCCAACAGTAACGCCGACGCTCCCTTTAGACTTATTTGACAATGGCGATATTGAATTGGAAATAGGCATAACTAAACCGAATGAAGAAGAGATTCGCTGTTTTGAAACGATACCGAACATCCAAGTTAATTCCCCGTGGCGCGGTACAAATGAAATTATTGTAAGAAATAGAAGAAACTATTATGTGAAGATGAAAAATTTATTACAATTTACTACATTTGATAATGCTAATTTATCGTTCAAAGATATTCCAGACGGTACGAAAATCAGATTTTTACGTGTAGATTATGGTACTGGAATAAAACAAAAAATACCATCCAGAGGAGTTTTTGTTTTATTAAGTAATTCACCGCATGCAATTGTTGATAAAGATACAAATAATTTATTAGATTTAGGTGAAATTATAGAAACTGAATATGAGTATATGACATATTATAATGGTGAGATATATATCGATGAAAATGCAACAGAAAGAACGTACCCCGAAATAAGGAAAGTTTCATGATACGAAGCATGGATAATATTAAATTACCGGCGGCGGCTTACGATATACCAGCCTTTTCTTTAGTAGGCATTAGAAGCGATGAAAAGATAATTCTAGCCGACAATGGATCTATTCCAGCCATTGGTATAGTAGATAGAGATTATGCCGCTGGCGATGCAGTAGCTATAATTGATAGTGGCGAGATTAATAATAGTAATTGGTCATTCCAAAAAGATTTAATTAACACGCATGTTTTCTTATCTACAAGTGGATCGTTATCGTCCGTTTCCAGATCATATATAATACAAAAAATTGGAACTATAATAGGAAAAAGCAAGATATTAATATCAATAAATGATTACTTAATATTGAACCCGACACCAACGCCATCATATGTTATATTACCAACGCCAACGCCATCTGGATTGTAAGGTTTATAAATAATATAAACGGAAAATATCATGAAACTTTATGGAAATATAGAACTAATTAGCGGTAAAATAATAAATTTGGTCATAGATGAAGTAGAGACGTTAGATATAACGGATACTTCTACGCCAAATAAGATTATAGTGAATAATAATAAACTATATTTCAACGATGGAATCTCTGGGTACAGATTGCTTCAGTTTTCAGAGAATGAATATAATTCTCCGGTGATAACTTCACTTGGCCCATGGTTTAATGAGGATTTATCATTTAATCCAACCGAATTTAATAACTTGGACAATGTCTCAGATTTAACTTCCAATGATTCTTTATTCACGGTCATTCAACAATTAGACGAGGCGATATCAAATGTAACACAGTCAAACGTATCAGATTTGAATGACGTAATGATCAATAGCGTCGCAGATGGTGATATACTATTATCAGTTTCCAACACTTTTGTTAATATACCTATTTCTCAAGCTATATTAAATTTTGGTGACGTTAGAATATATAATGCTCAAGATTTTGAAGAAAGTACGACAATTCAACACAACGACATACTTTCTTGGAATTCCACGTCTTTGAAATTTAATAATAAAAAATGTTTTTATAGATATAGTTCTAGTTATTCTCAATCCAGCTATATCGTAACACATAGTCTTGGAATACAATATTGCATGGTGGAATGCATTAATAAATCATCAAATCAAAAAATAAAATCATCTGACTATGATGTTGTATATAATAATTCTAACTACTTGACAATTACATTCAATACTGATGTTATTGCTGAGATTGTGGTATTTTCTCTAGATTAAATATTACACCATCTTTGCATTTTACTGAGTGTATATGTCCGCTGAATCTGACATCAAATGTATCCCATCCATTATGCGATTTACATATATCTTCAATTTTATGCAATTCTTTTATTGTCATCGGATATTTAACCGAAGCACCAATCAAAACTCCAAATACACTTCCTAATAAAAAACTAATTAAAATAATTTTTGCTTTTTTCATACAGCCATTTTTGGTTTATTCTTAAAATCTGGGTGTGCGATATATTGTCTGGTGAATTCTATATCTTTAAATTCTAAATTTAGAATATCATCAATAGTCGAGATGTTTTTTGTTATATTTATTTGTGGCAAATCAAATGGTGTTCTTGTAATTTGTTCTTTACATATATCTATTTGATTTTCATACAAATGAACATCATTTCCTACACAAAATAAAGTGCCCGGCTGTACATTTAAATATTTGGCGTACACATGATTTAGTAGTGCGTAACCGGCGATATTAACCCAACTACCATAAGCAAAATCCCATGAGCGCATAACAAAATTAGAATTTAATTTTCCATTTGTTATATTATATTGTTGGTATAAATGGCATGGTTGTAGACTCATATCGTCTAATTGTTGAGGATTCCAGCATGTTACTATATGTCTGCGCCCGGATGGATCGTTTTTCAGCCCTTTTAATAAATTACTTACTTGATCTACGCCTTTCCAATCTAAATCATAGATGGAATCTACACTATAATCTCCACCGAAATTGCGCATTTGAAAGCCATAAGTTTTTCCTAAGTGCCCTTCTGGCAAGTGTGTCAAACCTCTACCGTCTAAAAATTCTCTAGAGGTATTACCTTTCCAAATATTGATTTTCTTTTCTTCTAATTTCTTAGTGTCTGTTTCGCCCCTCAGGAAGAACCACGTTTCCTCGAAGGCAATTCGCAGCGGCACTTTCCTTGTAGTTATCAACGGGAAACCTTTAGATAAATCAATTTTTAGCGTTTGGCCCCACGTAGTATAACTATCGACGCCAGTTCTGTTTTTAACTCTTACACCATTATTAATGATGTCACTCATAATGTTAATATATTGTTTTTCAAAATCGCTCATTAAAACCCTACCCTAGAATATAATCTATATTTAAAATTTGCTGCGTCCACAGAACGAAGGACATCTTTACATTTTTCCAATGAAAATTCATCGTTGTTATCTCTAATTCCGCTTTCCATATCTATATAGACGTTTGTAAATTTACTCGCCTTTATTACTTTTTCGGATATATCATATGCGTTTAATGGATTTATGCCACCGGCATAACCGGTATAATAATCTAAAAATGGAGGTTTAACTGAATCAATTTCTTTACCAACGCCGCCAGATGCATCGTATAATAATCTAATTTTCATCTTATCAGTCTGCGATAGATTACATTTTTGTAAATACTCCACTAGTCTATTTTTTGAGTTGTTTGCTTGGAATATTATCTGACATTCATCATGTGTATTATCGCAATAATGCTCCAGCGCTTCCAGTGATTTTTCCACTATTTCTTCTACTTGGTCATCTGCATTTAATCTAAAATTTAACTGGATTTTTTTCATATAATACAGTTTTTTTGCGTCTAATGTCTTATTCCAAAAATCTCTAACAGATTGGCCACATAAATGTAATGATAAACATGTTATCCATCTAGGAATTGTACACGATTCCGCATTTGCAGATATTGTAAATACATCATCTAAAGATATATACCTCTTATCTTTTCTGCCGGGGGAATATAACATTCCAAATTCTAAAGTATAATTATTAACAAGTCCGATCAAGTCTAAATCAATTGATTGACCTATCAAACCTCTAGTTGCTATTTCTAAATCGAAATTTGCTGGTACTCCAACAAAAGACACTCTGTTTATAGTCATTTTATATCTCGCATAATTTTTTTATTTGTTCTAGACGTTCTATATATTGAAGAACGTCTCTATTTACTTCATTAAGATTGCCGTATCTCATTTCAAAACATTGTAAAAGTAATGTTCTAAGATAATTCCAATCCGGCTGGTACGGTATTTTACTGTCTACGTACAGTTTTTGCAAATGTAGTTCTTTTTCTTTAAACCAAACCTTGGCTTCATCCAAAGAGTACATTCCATTTCTAACTGATTTTAGAATATCCGAATTTTTTTCCAAATTTAAATCATAATCAACTAATATTTGTTCACACTCTAGGCATGGTAACGGATTGGAAATCTTATGTCAATTCATATAAATACGGATATGACACTAAATATGGATAAAAAATATGCACAAAAAGAAAAAACAATATTGGTTAGATATACAAAATATAAAAAATGAAATCGAAATAATTAGAGAACTAATTGGAAAATTTCCGTCTACTACGGACCTTGAGAATTATGGGTATAACACGCTAGCGTTATCTATTCAAAAATATCACGGTGGTATGAATAATATAAGAAAAATATTTGATGAACCGATAGTAAGAAAAGATAATTATTGGTGTAATGATGAGAACATAATTAATTCTGCTCGCCAATATTATGGTGATTATGGCGTACTTGATTATACGAATTTAAAATTAAATGGTCACAATGATTTTATAAATGCTATTAAAAGGAGAAAAATATCTTTAACTCAAGTATGTAAAATGGCGTGCATTCCTATAACATTTACGGAGAAGGGTAAATTCCTTATAGAAGAAAATGTTATAGAAGAAGTAAAAGATATTATAAAAATATATGGTGTTTTTCCGCCAAACGAAATATTATTGCAAGATAATAGAACGTCTATATTAACAACCGCTAGAAGATTTGGAGGATTGCGCAGCATTTTTTCACAAATAGGATATCAAAAACCTAGCAAAATTTCCGCGCTTGAAATATGCGTTAAACGAAAGATTGATAAAATTTTATGTAATAATGAATATATTGATAATGGTAGGAAAAAATTATTAGATTATGGTATAAATTTAAAAAATTCTCTTACCGGCCAATGGTTAGAAGTAGATAGATATTATTATAATTTAAAATTGGCTATAGAGATTCATGGTAAGCAGCATTTTATTGCAACAGCGTATGAAAAATTCGGAGATAAAGTGATAGAAAGAACTAAAATAAATGACGAAATAAAAGCTAAACTATTGCAAGACCAAGGTGTAGATTTGATAGTTATCCCATATTCCAGATGCTCTGATGAATTCATCAGAGCATCTTTACATAAGTACATATAATTACATTAATTACATAGTGTCTTTATGGCTAGTAGTTTTTCTTTGTAATACTGCGCATCGCAATTGCAATTGTGCATACTTCCATACCGCATTTCAAAGCATTGTAATAGTAATTCTCTTAAATGTGTGAAGTTGGGTGAATGTGGCACTTTACTGTCAATATAAAGTTTGTTAAGTAGTAATTCTTTCTGTTTGAACCAATTTTTGGCGTCATTTATATTATACATACCGCTTCTTACTGATTTCAATATATCACTATTGCGCTCTAAATTTAGATCTCCATCTATTAATATCTGTTCACACTGTAAACATAGTCTAAATACATGGTAGAGCATTTTCGTATCAACACCATACTTTTCTACCAGTTCTTTTCGTTTTCCTTGAGGGGGTTTTGTTTTCCATCTTTTTGAATTGAGAATGTGCATACCCTAAAAATTTCTGCATGGCTCCCTTGTGCAAAAACATGCGTCTATTTGCGCGTATATGCTTGCCTATTGAACTTTCATGTAATACGCATCTCTGTGGCAAGAACAGCACATCAACTATGTTGGGATTGTTCTGTGCGGCCAGATCGAAAAACTTTACTATAGAAAGTATTGATATGTCATATTCTTTATCTTTATGCTGTATGTGATGCTGATTTAATGTTTCAAAATATTCTGGCGCTGGGCCAAAACCTTTTATAAAGCCTTTTCTATGAGGAAAAGCCATGTCAAGAGGTAGCATACATATGCCGTATATGTCTTGGTCTGACATGTCATTATTGCAGCCATATGCTATTGATCCTGTTATACCCTCATATACAGTATCTAACAAAAATGTATTATTTAATTCTAACTTTCCTGCATCATGTAGCATTTTTACAACTGACATAAGTAATTCCTAAAATAATTAAGTTTTCACATGATATCACTGTTTTTGCTTACGATCAATTTTGCCATGACCAAACAGAATTTCCACAGTCCCATATACGATCATAACCATTATTTTTCATATTTTGAACTTCAGATAATGACTCATCGTATTGCTCTAATATATTTTTTAATTTATGTTTTTGAAATTTTATTCTTGAATGTAATGTGTCATAATCATTCGTATACCAATATGATGGTTTAGTATAATGGGAAAATTTCATTCCAATTGTTTCATAAATTTTACCAGTAAACAAGTGTCTATGGCAATAACTTATTATTGAGCTTGGTGAATGTTTTCTTATGAAATTTGTAAATAATTTTTTAGCTCCGCCTATTACAGTCGTGTTCAATAAACAGCAATATCTTAATAATTCAAATTCGTATTTTTTATTATATCTAGACTTTCCAAATGACATTAAACTAATAAGCGTATCACCTTCAAATAATCCATAACATATATTACTTTTTACATATCCTTGTAAATGATTTTTATTTAAAAATTGCATCTCTAATTGCGCGTCAACCTCTTTTAATGTCAATTTTCTGGCCGATTTTCTAAATGATTTATTTAATTTAGAAACAATTATTGATTTATAAATATCACATTTTTGTTTCCATTCATTGTCAAATATATGTAATAATTCAATGTTTCTTTGTTCGCACTCTATAGTTTTATTTAAATGGTAATCTTTAGTAATACCAGCGCTCTCACAATGCCAATAAAGTCCGTTATATTCTATTGCCAGTGAATGACCTTCAACTAAAATATCTAATTCGGAATCTATTAATTTTTTATCTCTTTGCTTAATAAAATTTGCATCAATTATATTAGACATAAAGTTGTACACTTCTATTTCACCGGTGGAAAAATAATGTACTTTTGGAGATATTCCGAATCCGTGTAACGCTCTAATATAGAGAGAAGGGCTTCCCCCATATGTCTTTGCAATCAGTGGAACTGGCATTAAATCATTTATCTGTTTCAATTTAACCGGGTCTTTTATTATACTCATAATAGTTTCAGATAGATGCGCTTGTGCTGGAGACTCTCTACCATATTTTTGTATATTATTTAATTTAGTTTTTGTTCGTATATCTGGTGACTGCATTGGATATTCTACACCATATTTTTCTACCATAGTTTTCTTTTGTTTTTGGCGAATATCAATATTTTTAGATGGTGTTTCAACGCCATATTTTTCTAAGTTGGTTTTTCTTATTTTTTCTTTTACATCTTGATTTTCAAAAACATTTTCAACGCCATATTTTTCTAAGTTGGTTTTTCTTATTTTTTCTTTTACATCTTGATTTTCAAAAACATTTTCAACGCCATATTTTTCTAAGTTGGTTTTTCTTATTTTTTCTTTTACAACTTCAGAATGAAATTGGCTTTCGACCCCATATTTTTCCATATAGGTAGATTTTGCTTTATCTCTTGATTTTTTAGAATTAAAATATCCTCTACATTTCCAAGAGCAATAATGCTTCCAATTATTTTTGCGAGTATCAAATTCTACTTTATTATCACATATATCACTTTTGCACTTTGGTGGTCCATATTTTAATAGCTCTTCTCTAACATTTTGTTTATTTTTATTTTTCATTGTGATATCCTTGGGAAATGGTGGCTCTTATATTTAGAGTTTACTGGATGCAAATGCGAAAAACAATAGACATAAATAAAAAGAATACTAATGGAACTTAAATAATGAAACATTCTGTCGATATTGACATAACAACAAAAATTAATATCTTTGACACAAACACAAAAGAAATATTATTTTCTGGGTCTAACGCGATACATCCGCAAAATATGGCGAGGATAGTTGCAAGAGCTTTGGCTAACGAACCAAACGGAATAATCCATAGAATGGCGTTTGGTAACGGAGGATCATATGTAGATTCCGCTGGTAATACTATATTTAAATCTCCCAACACAGGAGCCGAAGATGGATGGCAGTCCAGACTTTATAATGAAACTTACTCTGAAGTAGTAGATGAGGAGAACGTTGGGTTTGGACAAGATCCCGGCTCGGCAGACTCAGCAAACGTCCGAATAGGCGGGGGTGCTGATCCAGACTCTGATCCTCCAGGTGGCGGGACTGTATCAACTGAAGTTGGATTAAAAAGTAATATAACCATTGTCTGCGTTCTAAATGAAAATGAACCATCTGGACAAGTATTGACAGATGACTTGGGCGTAACTGTAGAAGAATATGAGCGCTGCTTTTTATTCGACGAAATAGGTTTATATAGCCCAGGCAAGCCAGCTAGAAATACGAATGGTTATACTAATGTGGACGTTGGTAACAAAACTTCAAGTAATAACTCTAATCTAGATGTTTCTACAACTTACACAATGGAATTAACAATTGACGGAACGACCTATAATTGTGAAATTACTACACCAGCTTCTGGTACTGGTCTGTCTGGTGAACTTACGTATGGTGATATTTGCCAAGGAATAAACGACGGTTCTTGGATTAGTTCTGGTAATCAAATCAATGATTATGCGTTTTTCTATATTACGGATGACTCTGAGGGTACTTATACGTCAATAATTAATAAACAGAGTTTTGGATATTTAACAGTACAGAGTAAAACTACCGGAGTTAGTTCTAACGTCGTAATTACATGTGATTCAGTCGGCACAGATTTTTTCAATGCACTAACGAATGGTGTATGTGCGAATTGTAATATAGATTCTACAGACGGGCAGAATGCTGGCGTACAAAATGATCCAATTAATCCTTCTAATGAAAGAGAAAGATTATTAACCCATTTCATTTTCAGTCCGATAATAAAATCTGCAAATCGATCAATTACGATTGAGTATGTGTTAACATTCTCGGTAGATGAAACATCTGATGCAGAAATTAATGTTATTTAAATATGAAAGTAGACGATATTAAAAAAGACCTAATATTAAACATATTTCAAGAATTAAATAAACTGTCGTCAAAATTATCTGGTGGTAACTGTGGAATGGTCGCATACGCAATTTGTAAAATTTGTGCAGAACATTATAAGATTAATCCTAAAATGGGATTGATCTGTAATAAAAATGATAAACAAGACACTGTATGTCAGTTGCTTAATGTCGATGCAAATATATACCACATCTTCATAGAGCATAATAATAGAATGTATGATGAAACTGGAATTATTTCCAATGAATATTTGCTCGCATTAGCAGAAGAACAGTATGGCGATTCAGATCCGGATTATTTTTCAGATATTGAATACAACGAACCGTGTATCTTACAACTTATTAGAAATGATACTAATTGGGATACATCTTGGGAAGCATTCTATAAAACAATAAAGAATTTTATTGTTTGAAAATTGTCCAATAATCTTGGAATCTCTTTTCATATCCTATAGGGTGTACGTTTTTTTCTATTTCATTTTCATCTACGTAATAATCATCTGGTAAATTGTTAGACCAAGGCATCACAGAATCTAACAAATTTAGATCTATATTCAATGAAAACTTATCTACATGCACGTCTTCATTTGTTAATCTCACTTTAACTGTATCTATACTATGTCCAATACTTTCAAAATGATCAAAGAATTTCACATCATCGCCATACAGCTTATTGCTGAATTTTAACCATTCTGCGGGGATTCCGTATGCATGTGCTACTACAATACCGTGTAGGCTCGTAGATAATATTTTTTCGCATGAATTTATTGAATCGATATATGATTCAATTTTATTTTTTCCTATAGTCGTGGGATCTATCAACAAAGTTTGTTGGAACCTCGATTTATTCTCGCTTAAAAAGTGTTTTACTTCATTGAAATCTACTTGATGTGGTACAATTCCAAGCTTATATTTCTTTTCAGATAATGGGGTATATATTCTTGGCAATAATAGAGCGGGATCTCCATATATTGGACTTTCTACGTTAATACCGGAATATTGCAACATTTTATAGGTCAATGGCCCCCTAATAGATCTATAATGGAAATTTTTAGTTATCTTTTCATTAGATTTAATGGTGCCAGCGCCGATAACGATTGTGCCATCTGCCTGATAATTTGATAATATACTACCTATCATTATTATTTTTGAACCTATGTCATGGTGACAATAGTGAAACGGCACATTTTTTTTATATAAAATATAAGCATTTAGAATATCACCGAAATTCCAAGATGGTACGAAACTAATTTTTAACCTTTTCATTTTAATTTTTATAATGCCTATTTTCTCTTCTAGTTTTACCATCATAATGATGAACTCTATTATGATTTATTGGTGCGGCTAATAGCGTGCCGACTTTAAGCTTTCCGTCCATCATGAACATTTTGGCTTGGCTCATAACAGTTTGCTCATATAAATGTTCGTATATAATGTCCAGAAATACTTGTCTATTGCCTCTCTTATTAAAAAGAATAGGCCAGTTTGAATAATGAAAATGTCCTACGGCATACGCCACATTATCTCTAATACCAAGATAATCTACTTTGGATTTCCATCGCAAATCTTCGTTTCCATCGTCGCGTTTTGGAAAATATTCATCTTTTTTCGATTGTGGTAGATTTTTAAATGACCAATCGTATATATTATTACCAAAGAACTCTATAACAGTTAGTCTTAAAAAATCTAAATTTTCATGTTCAAGAATATCAATTGATTTTTTGAAAACATTTGGAATATATCTTATAAAACCGTCCTTTATTTGCACCGGGTCTGATCTATCAACCAAGAGAAAATCTTCTTCAAAAAATACATAATATTTGTGATCACTTTGGTCGAAATGTGTTGCGCATAGCTGTCTACCGTCCTGTATTCCTAAATTTTTACCTCCATGTATGACTTCAAATTCATATTGGTCGAACATCTTCTTATATTCTATTCTCGCATCTTCATCTGTGGAATTATCTATTACATATTTTTTTGTTTTGAAGAATTCATCTGGATACGCTTTTATAAATGATTCTATCCACATTTTGAACTGTTTCGGTGTATTATATGTTAAGCTGTAAAATGCTAGCGGATGTTCCGGTTCTATTTCCTTTTCGTTGATAACGTCTTCAAAGAACTTATAAACCAAACCGTTTGATTCTATCATGTGTTTTTCGCATAGTTCTGGATGCTGATAAGTAATAATAGTGAATATACTCTCTTCAGTGCCCATCTCACCTTCATTCAAACTTCTATTCAAAAGATCATAATAAATCTCATTGATTTTGTTGATTGTGTGTTTATTTCCACCAAAAAAACCGCCGCGAGCGACGTATTCAGTATCTTGCCCTGCATAACGATTCATACCAGCTTTAGAAAACCCATGAACTTCTACTTTTCCATCATATGGGAAACACAAATACAACATACGTCTCAGATGCTTTACTAATTTTCTTTCAAATGAGTCATAAACTTTTTTAGAAAGGTACGCGTCTAAATTAACGGTGTTTGCCAATCCAGCATCTATCCAACAGAATAAATCGGTGTTAAAAGGATTAAACAAGGTTGCATCATTAAGTAAAAAATGCTTAGACATCACCAGTGGATTATAATATTCTAATACTGCTTGCGTACTATCCTTCAACCATCCCGCTTGCGCTTGCCATTTTTTACTTTTTCTAATTTTTTGTACATTGTCGAAGAATGGGAAATTATTCTTGAATGATTCAAGTGGCCTATTTATTATTTTGATATTTTTATTATTATGACCATTTATAAAATCATTGAGTGAAGGGTCACAATAAACGACTAAATTTATATGATTTAGTTTAAGTAGCTTTGAAAAACATTCTTTATAATGATCAAATGATCTTTTAAATGAATCGTTAATCTCACCGCGCTTAAGATCATATAATGCTGTAACATATGTAATTCTACTCATAATAATCCGTATTCTTTTCCTAATTTTTCTAGTTTAACCAATATATTGTTTTCTTTCAAGTATCTATGTTTTATACTTTTAACACCGGGCAACAATATATTATAAATTTCATCCGCTGCATCTTCGTTAGTCAAAATTTCTAATTGCTTCACAATATCGTCGTGTATTAAAATGTAACCGTCTTCTGGATATATTTCCTTGATATTAGAACAGCCGAGATAAATCGGCACGGTTTCATAAAGAATGGCGTCATAAAACTTTTCAGTAACCCAATTTTTACTAAATTCATTCTCAACTATTATAGTAAATTTATAATCTTTTACCGTATCAATCTTGTACGGTGATGTTTTTATATTTGTCTGATTATAATATTCTTGCCATCCGCAGAAAAAATCTATCTTTTGATTGTCTATAACACTCTTAACTATATCTATTCTTTTTTGGTAGAGACAATCAGGGCCAAATCCTTCCTGCTTCATTCCCAAAGTTGAAATAGCACATGATATATTCTTAGTTTTAACGTTACTATATGATTCTATAGTTTTTAAATTCCAGTGGTCAGGCGAATCAATCCATTCTCCGCGCCCGCCATAAGATGTATAAGCTATTGATTCTTCTACATTTTTATATTCTGTGAAGTATTTAATATCGTGCACAAACGCTTTTGTTATATGTGGCGGGATAACTTTTTGATGATTTCCAGACCAGTATGGTTCTTGTGGGAATATAAAAGATAATCTACCCGGTAATACATCTTCTGTAATATAATTGAAAAATACTATGGCATCATATGAATTATCGATAACAAGTTCAATTCCCGGCCTTTGGCCGAATTGTCTTATGATTCTGTTTTTAATATCCAAATCTGAGCACCAGTTCGCTTTAAGTTTAACTTTCATTAAAGTTCTTGTTCCCATTAAATGTTAAATATTGGCCCCATGCAAATTCATTTAATTCTACACCCGCATAATTTGCTGAAATACCTATCTCAAACCCATCGCCCCAAGTGTTCATAAAATCCTTTTCCTGTAGATGACTATTCATTATCTGCCAGTATTCATGGAATTTATTCAGAATTTTTTTATCATATTTTCCGAAGAATATATGTTCACTTGGTATTCTGGCATCTTTAAAATTTACCAAGTTAAATTTATCCTTGTATGCGTCTATTTTATGTCTAAAAAGACAATTCATGCCCAGGTCATACTCTTTAAGTTGGCTATCCAGTGTGCATGACGTTCTAGATGCCTTCCATTTTGTGTTTGATATATCATTAAAAAAGTCGTCATTAAATCTATCAAATTTAACGTCGCAATCAAGATATACAAAATTATCATAACCTTCTGGGACATTTTCGAAACACACATGTTTCATATTATAATTAAATCTACTCGACATAGTTATTTTATGACTATTAGTTGTATTATTTCTAGTTGTCACTCTGTTGTTATTTTCTATTAAATCTTCCCTATTAGTAGAGACTAATATATCAAAATCCGTTACATTTAATAAGTTATTAATCAATTTATTGCAAAAGTTGGTATAAATTGGTTTGTTTTCGGTTTCTAATGCTAATAATAAAACTATTGTTTTCATTGTAAAAACACCTTATGAAATTTAGTCATAATATTTTCCGATGAATATTCCGTATACAACTTACTATATTCAAAAGTTGTTTTATTTGTAAAGTTGTCCAGTATCTCATATAACGTGTCATATGAATTATAATAAATTCCGTGATCGCCGAGAATTTCTATATGATTTCTATGTGAAACATCTGAACATGTTATAACCGGCTTGTTCTTTATTGAAAATTCCGCTACAGCTAAACCGAAAGTTTCTCCTGACATTCTAGCATGCAACATCGCATCACAGGTGTTTATGAATTTACTTTTTAAATACATATCATAGCTACCCGGTAGAAAAATAACTTGCGGATGTTCTATAAATTTGTTTATATTCATGAATATGAAATATATGTTATTCCGCTGTTTTATGATATTATTGATTGCTTCGTGTACATAATGAATATTAAATTCTGTTGATCCGCCATAACAACCAAATACCGTCGCTGAAAGCGGTATGCCGAGTTCATCTCTCATATTACGATCATCGCCAAAACTATATACCATATGTGGCACCGAATGTGTTTTCACGTCCATTTTTTGATCCCTACATAACCAATCCGAGACATATGCATACCTATGTCCATGCGGTTCGTTATATTGGAATACTGCATGTACCAGAGTTTTAGTGTTTTGCAAACAAAAACCGTCATTAGACCCCATTTTAATACAATAGAGATACTCTATTGAATTTTTTTGGCAATAACTTTCATAATTCCAAAAATCATGTAGCACCACGTTGAATCTACTTTTAAATTTTTCTAGAGCGTCCATATTAGCATTAGGGAATGAGAATATAACACTTTCATTACCTAAAATCTCTTCATTATATTTTGCATAGTCAAATAATGCTATCTCAGTGCCTCGCAAACATAATTGATTAGAATGAAATGCTATTTTAGCCACTCTTTACACCTCTGAACCATAATGATTCAAACGACAAATCGGCGTCAACTGTAATTATATTATTTTGTAGACATGCAGTTTCTATATCGTTATAAGTTATTTCACACCAATTCCAATTTATATTAAAAACGCGCTCCATAAATACGCCGCGATTAACACAATAATCATGTGCGAATATATTGTCGCCATTTTTTAAGTATTTGGCAAATGTGTTTACTTCTTTTATTTTATTTCCACCATCACAGAACAACGCTACCTTTCCACCATTTATTATCAAATCTGCAATTTCTTGTGTGTTGTGAAAAACATCTTTCTTTCTGAAATCTATTTGTTCATATTGTTTATATGAAGAAACTCTATCTAAGATATCATATGTTATGAAGTTACACTGATCTCCTTTGTTTTCAAAAAGAAAAAGTCCAAAACCTCCAAAAGCTGTGCCTATCTCAATTATAGTGTCAAAATTTTCATCTTGTAGATTTTTCTTAATGATAGGTAGTGCATTTTCATTTTGCATAGCTATCATTCCATTATATATGATATGGCCCTGCCCATTCCATTTTATATTCTCAGTCATTGTTGCGCCTTTCTGAAATACTTCAATTTGCCGGCATCATATATTCTATAGTAATTATTATTATGCATGTTCTCTACTTCTGTTAAATTTTCATCATATTTATCCAGCTTATTTTTCATTCTACTATGCCTAAAGTTAAACTTGTGGAAACGTTTATCTCTTTTTATCCAGTAATAGTCCGGTGGGATCGTTGCTATTCTATCAAACCCATTTTTTTCATACACTAGCCCATTTGACCAGCGTAGGTCGGCAAATGATACTATATCTGTCCGTATATATGACTGTGTTGCATGTTTTAATAACTTAGAAAAACCTCCCTGTACAACATTTGATGTCGCATAACGCGATAATTCATGTAGTGTATCATTTCTCTTTTTAAATGACATGCATGCAACTAAAGACCCAGCATGATACAATCCTATATCGAATGATGAATCGCCATCGCCTTGTATGTGATTAGTATTGAAAAAATACTTTTTGTCTTCCTTACTTGGTATATCTACATCGCATTTTCTTGCTTGTATTTTATCTTCACATTTTTTAATCATATAAAGCAGCTTCTGTTTTATTATGTTTTTCTTATCGTTCCATTCATCTTCAAAGATTTGAATTAGTGTTATTCCTAATTCACTACATTCCTTGTATTTTTCATAATGGTAACTTTTACTCATTTGAAATTCTGAATGCCAAAATAAACCATTAAATTCTATAGCAAGTTTTAATTGAGGTAAATATATGTCGATCTCTTTATTATTGTTTAATATTTTTCTATTTCCTAATAAAATATCATTTTCATAAATTGAATAAATGAATTCGCGCAGCTCTCTTTCTAATGATGATGTAAAATATCTTTTTACATCTATATTTAATTGCTTACATTTAATACCGACAGTTGATCCGTCAACACCTAAAATATTTCCTATAGTTTGTAGATCCAATTTTTCTATATGATGTTTCTGTATTAACCAGTTTTTATCATTTAGTAATGATAAGTTTTCTATGGAAATGTGACTTTGTGTTGCGTATTCTCTACCATATTTCTGTAAATTGGTTTGTTTCTTCTTTTGTTTAATTATCTCAGATTGAGAGGCTGAATCTACTCCGTATAGTTCCAAGCACTTTTTTTTATACCTCTCCCAAAATTCTACAGTTTTTATATAAGAGTCAACACCGTAACGCTCCAAACATGTTTTTTTAGTTTTTTGTTTTACATGATCTAGTTTCGCTGCATATTCTACGCCATACTTTTTCATCAATGTGTCTTTCATTTTGTCTGAAAGCTCTTTAGATTGTAGAACCTGTTCAACCCCATAATTTTTTAGCAAAGTTTGTTTTTTCTTCTCTTTAACTATATCTGACTGAGAGACATGTTCGACGCCATATCTCTCTTCAATTGTTTTTTGTCTCTTCTTCTTAGGTTCGTCCGCCAAAAAAGAACATGTAACTCCGTATTTTTCCAGTGCTATTTTTTGCTTTTTATTTTTTACTTCGTCAGATCTCGCTATACATTTAGTCGAACAGTATTTTGGATACTTTCCAGCAGACCATTTAACTAAATTGTCGCACTCGTGACATTTGACTGGCTCATACACACCATTCAATATGTGCCATCGGCGTGCCGCCCAGCTATAGTCATCCGGCAGAAATGATGTCATTTGTTTCATCAAAATTCTCGCCGCCTCTAAAGAGGCGGCGGTACTAATTTTAAATAGTATTTTTGGTTGTTTTAATATTTCAATTAAATTAATCTGCTTTTCTGACAATTTTATTCAACCATCCTTTTGATTTGCTATGCGGCCAAATAGTATACGTGTCTGGAATTGCATTTGCAAGGAATATGAATCTCTTATCAATCCACTCTTGAGTTTCATTTATGTAATAATCTATATCTGGCTGTACCCAATCCTTACGGTGTATTTCGTTTCCGTCTGCGTCATGTGCACCGACGTAGAAGAAATCGAAGTCATCTGGGATTGCGTCATCTACCTTTAATTCGTTTAGATGAACCAAAATACGTATGTCATTGGATCTTGTTAATTTTGAATAAAATTCTTCGTCTGATATAGATGTATCATATTCCAAGGTCGGATAAACTTTATCGAGAGTTTCTTGGGTCACTGCTCGCTTTTTAAAACATATACCGGCATAAATTTCATAATCGCGGAGGCTGCGTTCTGTTCCAAATCCATATTTTCCGAAATCTATTTGGTTTGGATCTTCACCATCCATTCCAAATAGAATTCTATTTAATTTATGGCATTCGTCGTTTCGTTCTACCCAATGTTTCTTTATTTTTCCATTTCTCTTACTCTCTGCCGAATGCTCCGATGCGTCCCATACATGCACACGGTTCTTGCGCGTATATTCATGCCAGCAGATGACTTTGTGCGGGTGATATAAATCATATCCATGAGTAAACGCTCTGGCGCTGATACTTGATTCTTCCGAATGAAAAAAATAACCTGGGTGATGCTGCACTTCTTCTGCAAAACTGCCATCCGCGAATGCAAAATGCGCTGAATAAAATCTGGCTAATACTGGTTCTGTTAATTCTTGCCACTCATCAATTGTTGCTGGTATGAAGAATACTGCGCCTTCTGGTATAAATCTATCGAAATTCATTTTCCAAGGATGCTGTACTCTTGCGGCAGGATCATTATCCGGATCGAAAGAAGGAACATACGCCGTTAATAATGGCTTTTTAGACTTATATCTCAATCCTTCCAACATTTCTATCAGAATAACATCCCAATTATCCACGAATCTGTGATGAGAATCTAATTGAAGTGTGTACTTTTCACCGTCGTAGTATTGTTGGATAGTGTTTCTGGCCCAGCATGCGCCCTGCGTATCAAAATAATGGATGTCAAGTAATTCTACTATGGCGGAATTCTTATTTAAACGTATTCTACCGAATTCATGATTCTCATGTGTTCCAAGCACCGAATCCAGTGTGTAGCCGTTATCTAGGAAATGTTCAACCGATTCATCGTCACCATGCTGCCAGCACACTACTACACGTATATTTTCCGGATTCTTAGCTTTTTCTATTAAATCATTGAGGGTTGGGATTAATTGAGGATCTCTGTAAGATGCTATCTGCACGAAAATTGTATTAGACATTTTATACTCCTGATAGTTTGAAGGCAGAGTTTAAAACTCTGCCTTCATGTCAATTTCTTCTATTTAGAAGTGTTTTTTTACGCTGTCTTTGGTCTGCCAGCCGGTTTTGGTTGCTGTTGCGGCGCATCCTGCCCTGTTACCGCTTTGGCGAGTGATCTAATAGGAGCGCCATATCCTTGACCCGGTAAAGACACCTTACCATTTGTATGTAATACTTTGACTAACTGATGGTATTGAACCAATGCATTTACGCCGTTACCTAAAACGACTTGGCTTAAAAGATCCCATAATTCATAATTTCCGGCATCTCTGCGTTTCAAAATTTTGATAAATCTTTCTTTATCGATTTGATCCAAATGTGACACTTTAATAAAATAGATGTCTCCATTTGATTTATCTTCTTTCATTACTAACACTTCTTGTAGAACGCCATCTAGCAATATTGCTCTGTGATGACTAAACTTTCCCGTTGACATAAATTTGCATCTCCTGTAAAATTTACAGAAATATTTATGGATCAAAAAAATGAGTGTACCGAAACAAATAAAAAGATCGATGGTGGTCCCATACAACTTTCACGAAAGTATTCCATACTTTATGGTGATGCGGCCATCCAATAGTAAATTTGGAGGAAAATCATATCAGTTTTGTAAGGGGCGCATTGACGGTAATGAATCTTCTTTAGAGGCTGCATATAGGGAAGCCGAGGAAGAGTTGGGAGTAAATCTAGATCATTTATCAGATTTTGTTTTAATAGGTAATACTATGAATGATACATGTCATTTGTATATTACAGAAACAAAAAGAATAGATTTTCTTCAAACTAAATTGAATGGAGAAACTGCCCATATAGCTTGGCTATGTAATGATGAATTTCAATTAATAGGGCGCGATTGGCAGAAAAGAACTGCCAAACGAATACACGATTATTTATTAAACTCTTATGGACATAAGTAAATAGTCGAATTCCATTATTAATTCATAAATGTTGTTAATTTCGTAGTCACCTCTTTCACCAGACCAGTAGGCATTACCATGTTTGTTTACTATATTATCAATACTAAAAGTTTCATCATATTCATATAATTTAAGTATTTTGAATTGTTGTATCTTTGCATAATCTTTGATTTTTTCTGGTTTTACTAATGTTATGTCTATTTTATACACATTTCTAGGCGAATTATTATATTTTGCTATGAAGATGTACTTTTTCCCATCTATTATTTCTTCTTCGATCCTCGCCATGTTATCATAACCTAAAAATACTTTCCAAGATATCCAATCTTTTCTATAATACATATCAGGTCTTTTTGGTATATTATTAGGGAATTTTTCATCTTTTGTAAAAGCTAACCATTCTTCCATCTTTTTGAATTTTTGTTTTCTGGCGAAAGTCGTAGCAGACTCCAGATCTATGTATCTTTTACCTTTCTTTTTAATTTCTTCAAAATTTTGGTTTTCGTTCCCAAGAAAGTCATTCCAGTCAGTCCACTGATCTCTATATGTTTCATAAGGATTATATGGTAATTTTGCGGGTCTATTAAATTTATACCATTGTCTATATTGTTTAACTGAACCTATCATTTCATCCAATATAAGAGATTTAGCTTCATAAAAATCTAACATAACTCTGGGTCTGCCGGATTTTCTATGTAAATGTATGGGTATCCTGCTATATGTTCTAGGTTTCTTTAGTTCAATTGGTAGTTGAGGTCTTCCTCTCGGTCTTCCTGTTGGAATGTAAGGTTTTCTTCCTGGTTTATTAGGATTTACAGGTCTTCCTCTCGGTCTTCCTGTTGGAATGTAAGGTTTTCTTCCTGGTTTATTAGGATTTACAGGTCTTCCTCTCGGTCTTCCTGTTGGAATGTAATATTTTTTTCTAGGTTTCTTCGGTTTTTCTTCTTTATACTTGTCTTCCAACTCTTCCAACTCTTCCAACTCTTCCAACTCTTCATAGTCGTCATAGTCATCGTCTTCAAAATTTGATAAAATGTAATTATTCATAAATACTTACTATGGATATTAGAAAAATTTCTTTACAATTGGCTGAAGCCGTAGACGCGTGGAGACTTGTACCAAGACTTATATTGGTATGTTACGCGTGGCTTGTTCATGAATTGTATTTATGGTACACAAAAATACCTACATATGTACAAGAAAAATGTGATGCCGCCGTTATACAATTATTTGTAGATGCCGGTATGGAATTAGCAAAAGCCCAGCAATTAGCTTGTACTGTAATAGATGTGGTGGGCGGACCTACTGCGGCGCAAAGCGCATTCGTGACCACTATCATCGGTCTATCGACTGGTATATTTGGATTATATGCTTCAACAGGTAGAAGATGGGATAATACAGTACCACAAGTTAATATTATCCCTTCTCAGACTATAACAGAATCCGTTCCAGCTATACAAGATAAAAAGAAAATAGAGGATGTGCAAGAGGATAATGGGCCAAGACCTTAAGGTTTTTTTCCAACAAGTAAATTTGTAAAGTTCATGATCGATTCTGATATAATATTAAGATCCATGTCATTGCAGAATTTTTTGAATTCTAGCATGTTATATTTACCTCGTGTAGTATTATCTAACATTGTTACTATTTTATTTTTTATATCTTCCGGTTGGGAATCTAAATCCATTAATAGTAAATTTTCTAGAAATACGTCCTTTGTCTTATATTTTTTATTAATCAGATTTCCTTGTTCATCGAAAATATCTACGGAGAACTCATGTTCCATAATATTGGAAAATGTATAATCATCTGTATAAGCTTTTTTTATTTTATCTGATCGTATTCTAGGATATGAAGACATAACATTATCTCCGGTGTCTCCTCTAATACATTTGTGGAACATGAAATAGTCTGCGTCATTATCATATTCTGATAAATCTTTATATTTTTCATTGATCGGATCAAATACTGAAACATTTGGAAATTTCAACATCTGTAAAAAATCATTGTCCCCGGTGATGACTATATGCTCATCTGATGAATGTTTATTTATAAATCCCCAGATAATATCATCTGCCTCCAATTTATCACCCTCTAGGACTAATATTCCAGTTTTTTCTTTGATTATTTTTTTGAAGTATTTTATATATTCATCGAATATGAAAAACTGTTTTTCCTTCTCTGGCGTTAAATTTTTCCTTCTATTACCTTTATATTTTTTATGCGTGATGCAATTTGGACCATTAGTATAATCTTTTCTCCATGACGATGTATCGAATACAGCTACAACATTATTTGGTGTAAATAATTTATAATGCTTATTCATGGAGTTGAGCGATTTATGAAAACTAAATGAGCACAATTCTTCAATACTAACTTCTTTTTGACTAGTATCTACATAATTATTCTTATTTCCTTTAGTTTCCTGATCTAAAGAAAAAAATGTTCTATGCAGCAAATGGTGCATATCGAATATTAAATGTTTCATTGGCTACTAATGCCTTTCAACCATTGTTCAACCAATTCATCTTCATTTTCTCCCATTAGACCCTGCTTTCTAAGAAGTTTAATGAAAGACTCATTCCAATCCAATGACATTTTCATTCGACCGGTAGACGAATCATATGTCTCGCCCGTTATGTTGACCCATGGTTCTTTGGACTCTTTTTTATAATCAATCAATGTGTCTTCGCATTCTGCTGCTATTTTACGTATACAAGTTTTTCCTTCTTCAGTTGAGAGAAGAGAACTGACAACAGTCGATACGATCTTTGGTAGATCTTCTTTAAAATCTTCTAAAATCTTCTTGGAAACATTTTCTAGAACGTTTTTATATGTTTCATTTTCAAGAAGATAATGTAAAATAATTGCTAAACTATTAATAGTATTCTCAGTATTATCAGTTAAATGTTTTCTGATATCTGTTAATAAAATTGATAAAAACGTGTTGTATTTGTGGTCACTATCTCTATCAGATAATTGATAATCTACTGACGCATTTGATAGCGATTTTATCATTAAAGAGCTATCAAATTTTCCAATCTCTGCAGCAAATTTTTCTATGAATTGTTTATCTTCTAGTATTTTATTTTTGGTTAACAACATTTTTAAACCTCCGGGACAGTATATACTGTGATGCCTTTTGACTGTGTGATCATAAATCCACGTTTTGTTATATTTACAGTTTTAAAATTTGCCTGTACTGCTTCTCTAATAAGCCTAGCTATCTTCTTAGCAGAGTAAACGAAATTAAATTGTTGAACATCACAAACATCGGACCACCGGACTTCTGATTCCGTCTCGTGTTCTAATACGTCTCTATTTTCATCCTCAACGCGCAATATTAAACCTCTTTCATTTTTATCTCCAATAAGTGCTATGGTTTTTGTGTCCATGGCCATTGATACTCGGTTCAATACTGTTATGGTATCATCATCCATTTCGAATGAAAAATATATTGGATCTGAGATTTTGACCGGCATTTTCCCTAAAGAGTCTGGATCTGTGCATCTAAATTCCAGCTTGGTCCTTTTCCCTTTAAATATAAGCTTAGTCACATTTTTTGAATTTGATTCATACATCAAATCATACTCAGAAAGATTATCAACTAACGACAATCTTTTCTTAAGAACTCCTAATCTACTAAGAGCTAAAGTTGGAAAGGAGAACGAATGTTGACAATCTTCTAAAATAAAAACTCCGTTCTCAGCGGAGTACCCCCCTATTTTTCCATCGGCAAATCTGACATCTACAATATCATTTGCTTCTGCTATATCAATTGTTTTCTTTATTAAGTCTATTTCTTGTTTTGTTAATTTATTCATCCGAAGTCCACTAATTCATCTACTAATAACGTTTTTCTTGTAGGTATCATTTCATTCATTGCTATCAGCAATGGTTTACAAACCTGATCTATTAATCTGATCACCTGCTGTTCTTTGTCAATCTTTGGTATGATATCAGTTTGAAACCAGTCTGGCAATTTCTCTAAATCTACAGGTACTGCGATAGATTTGAAATCACCTATAGGTTTCTTTAAATAGAAGGAATTAACTTTCATTCCTGAAACTATTTTCAGGGATTCCATATCTTCATATTTTTCCAGACATTTATTCCAAAAAATTGCTGCCTTACATCTTCCGGGAACAGTCTTTTTTTCCTTTCGTTCATACACTTGTGTGTATTCTTCTAACTTATTAACACGCCCAGGTAGACATAGACTATCAATATCAAAATCTCCTTTTAAGAGTGGTTCTCTATGTTCAAGCAAAGACAGTCCAACACTCTTCCAAGATTCTCCTTTTAGATATCGCTCAAAATGAGATGTTAACATTTTTCGTATAGGTCTTGGTGTAGTAGTTTTTTTGATAGCAAGACCTGTAATTTTCATTTTATCAGTTCTTATGCCATCCCTTTCTACCACATGCATCATGTAATTCTTCTTACCTTCTGTAAAAATACATTTATCAGATATTATTTCTTGTGACACCGCAAACATTCCGGTGAATTTATCAGTTAGTAAGAAATTATTACGAGAAAAATCATTAAATGATGTATTAATTGTATTGGTTATGCTCTTTGCAGTTTCACTGGCACCAGAAAAATCTTTTTTCAGTGTTTTAAACATACAAGAATCAGTATCGCCACCAACTACATAATTATTTGGGTATATATAATTACCGTCTAATTGCTTTCCGATAGTTTTTGTCATGTGGAATAGAACTTCTCTACCACTTTTTGTAGTGGATTCTGCCATTCTAACGTCATAAAATCTGAAAAATCTGTTACCGCACGCTCCATAAGTTGAGTTTAATTTAAGTTTAAAGATTGTTTGTAATAAGTTATACTTTCTATAATCTTCTTGATATTTTTTGGAAGCTTTTTTATCAGAATCCTTTACTTCATTATATTTTACTTCATTTTCAGCGGCTAACTTTTTATATGCTTTTCTCTGTGAGAACCAGTCAGTCAGCAATGATGGTATAATCCCTTGTTTCTCTAAAGAGAAGACTGTCCCGAAGGCGGAGATAGAGAAATTCAATTCTCTTAACAACTCATTCCATTCTTTACCAGTAAGACTTTCAACCTGACCATCTTCAAATACAAGTGTTTCATGTTTTTCAGATTTGTTTATTACAGACAGATATGAATCGTGTGTATTAGTAAACTGACCTATAAGTGTATCAAAACTTATATTGATAGATCTCATTGTCGATGGATACAGAGAATTCACGTCAATAGTAGCAATCCAATCGTGTACTCCAACAATTGGAGGTAAAACAAACGCGCCTCCGAATTTTTCTAACTCGGTTGTTCCATCTTCTTCTATGTCTTTATCTTTAACTATAAGTTTTAATCTATGATGGAAATCATTGATTATGGCCATTTCTGTTAATTTAATGGTTCCTAATACATCTGTAAGCAGACCTGTGTCCATATGAGACAACAGAATAGCAGTTTTAATGTATCCGAATTTATCTTCCAACCCTTTAAGGATTTCTGAATCTCTAATATTATATCGTAAGAAAGTATTGAAATCGTTTCTATAAAGGTCTGATAACGCACCCTCATATGTTATCTTTGGTAAATCCGGTAATTTTTCATCTGCGATAAATTCTAACGCATCAGAATCTCTCTCACCGGGTTCGAATTTGCGAACTAGTAACATTAAATCTAGTGATTGTCTACCTGATATTTGTAAAGTCGGCTTAGATTTACCGAATTTATCCATTTTATCTTTAAAATAAGGTTTTCTAGCATCATCAAATGATAGTTTATTTGCAATCTTCTCGCCACACACCATGGTTAATCTATTAAAAAGATAGATATCATCAAACCCTTCACTATTCCAACCGCTAATAATGTCTATATCATATATTGCATCAATAAAATTCATTAACAGATCTTTCTCTGTTTTAAATAATCTTACGTCGGCTAACTCCAATAATTGTGAATTGATATCGTCATACCAAATATTTTTGTTTGGTGGGACAGCGAACACTATCATCTTGTTAATAGATGAGTCATACAGTGATATGGCGTTTATTGGTGCATATGGCGCATTATAGATATCTGGCGGCCCTCTTTTTTTGTCAATATCGATTTCTATATCATAGAAGCCTATATTAAGGGTGCCGTCCAATTGACCATGATAATACTTGGATAAAATTTTATATTCTAGGCCAATATCTGATTCCCATAATTTCAACCCTTGTGACTTAAGTCTCCTCTTAGAGCTAAAAAAATCATCATGTGTGTCGAATACTAATTTTCTTAGTGAAGTTCCTTTATGATCTTTATATTCACCATTTTTATCTTCGATGTAAAAGAAGAAGGGAGAGTCGTAATATTGTGTGACTCTCCCTTCTGGGGTTCTTTCCCAAACTTTTACTTTTGATCTATCATAAGTCGTTTGAGCCGAAATATACATTAATTCCCCTGTTCTTCTTCCTTTGTCAATACACTTGAGTATACTTCTCCAAAGATTGTGTCCTCATGCTCTTGATCTTTAAAATTACCCTTAAAAAATGTTTTGCCCATTCTGGATGCCACTTTCTTGGGGATCTTAAACTTTTCTTCTATTGAAACTGCCAGATCATTGAAAGACTCTCTTGTATCCTTAATGCGTTGAAGGCACCCGGACATTTCAAATAAAATGTTTCTGAGTTCCTTTTTCTTTGCTGGATCTGTAATCATAACAAATGATTCTACATCTTGTTCGTTCTGTTCATCTAACATAATAATATTCCTGTGTTGTTTTTGTATTCTTGCATGGTTTCTTGATGTGGTCAACAAGTTCGTTTTATGCGAATGTGTGTAGGGATTGAAAAGTAAAACTTAATAACACTGTTACCTTTTCTTGTATTGAATCAGTGGAAAAATTAACAATAACCGGATGATAATCAACGTTGGTAAAATTTTTAATAACGCACCCAGAAAAATAAATAACAGATTCTGCTTCAGAAGAGTACCCCGGCATTTCTATATCAATATTATTCTTACCAGATATATAATCTATCGTATTCGATAATATATCGCGCCAACAAGACAATATTACTTCACATTGATTGTTTACAGTATTAAATTCAATATCATAACCTATTATTTGCACTTGAGGTGCATATCCATCTTCACCATCCACATAAAAAGTAATCATTTTAGGATTAACTCCGAAAATGTGAATTCCAGTATGAAATCTTTTGCAGGTTCTGTTATTGGACTATTACTCGTTATCCAAGCATCTGGTGAAAGTATGACATCTTTAATACCAATATTACTACAAGTGCAAAAATACTTACCGTTTACCATAATATCAATATGGGTGCGCGTTTGAAAAATTGCATCCAATTTAAAATAAACATGTAACGATGATGTTATAACTACGGCAGTAGCGGTTGGCAACATATATATTTTGTTTATAGTACATTCAAGATTGATATCTTCTTGTCCATCTATATAGATTGCAATCATTTTTAGATCATCTTTTTCTATATGATATCAGATTAAAACCAAGTTGTATAGTTCCCCGGAAATTGTTTTGAATCATACATATATGGTTTAGTAGCGGCGATATAAAATCTTATTTGGTGGAGATCTCCAACATGAATATCACTAGTACAATTTATAAAATGTTGTTCTCCTGGGAATAATACTAATGTGCCGCGCTTAGGATTTATTGAAAAATTATGATTAAGGAATTGTAACTTACCTCCCATAACTTCATGATATGGGTCTAATGGTGCTTTATCAACATAGTCTTTTAGAAAAATAACACCGCAAAAATCTTTGCTATTTGAACGATACCACATATTTTTACCACGCTGCTTCACCATTATACTATTTTCACATCTTTGTTTGTTGTCACTTACGCCTTCCGGATACCATTCCACTTCCATTGGATGAAGACCTTTATATTCAAACCCATAATATTTTTCTAAATGGTCCACAAGAATCAATTCTATTGCTTCTGCCAATCTGACTTCTGCCAACCTGTTAATTTTTATTGATGGTATCGGAATTCCTTCCTCGTTGGTATCCGGAATTTCACTATAACAAGAATCTACCAATTCTTCGCAAAGAAGTGGGGATATAAAGTCTTCTATTATAATAAATGGCGATTTGCTCATAGCTATGATTCCTGTATTGAATCATATTTATTGATCAAAAAATTACTTTTCTACATAGTGATCGTAGAAATTTTCTAATCTATGTTCTATTTTCTTTTTTGTTTCGGATTCTAAATTTGCAATGAATTTTGCTTCGGGTAGTTTCTTCAATATTGACATGAAGGCTGAAAAATTATCACCAAAAAATTCATTCTTTAAAGCTTTCTTTGCCATATTACCTGCGGTCTGCTTTGCAATATTAGCACTCTTACTATGTTCGGAGTCTATTTGTTCTACGGCTTTTTTATATTCCTCTACTCGTGATTGAAATGCATTTATTAACTCTTCATAACGCTTTTCAACTTCGTTGTTATCCTTTGTTCTAAGCTCTGACATGGTTTCTTTGTTTGAATCGTGAAATTCATCCTTCAACTCATTAATGAATCTGATTAAAGCTGTGGTCATCTTTTTTGATATATCTTTATTTTCTATGATGTTTAATAGGTCTTGGCGGGATAAACTCATATCAAATTTTGGGTCTTCAACAACGATGAAAAAATTCTGTGAACTATTCTTTGCCGCGACTCTCACGTTGGATTCGCCTTTTTTTATGACGAGATCAAGAGACTTATAATTTTTATCTTTTATCATTTGACCTACATTTGTTTCAATATAATTGTTCTTCTTAACCAAATGTGCAAATTCAAAACCACCATAAATCTTATGAAGCGTTATAGTAGCTTCTTGTTCTATTCCATTGTTTTTCTCAAACAAAAAAATGCCAAATTTCTTCATACTAATAAAAATCCTATTTGCATATATTTATTGGATTATAAAAAATTAAGTTTTATTTGTGTATATTCATAAATACTTATAACTATAATGGGCATTTTAAGGAGTTACGATTATGGCATTAATCACGGATATGGGTGTTGTACCAAATGCTGGCGGCATTCTACACCCAATTGTAAAACATAAGTGGAGAGTTTTCTTCCAAGGTATAGGTGGACCTCGTGGATCAACGCCTATTGCCGGAATTGACACAGAAGTCCTAACTCTTCAGGCAGTGCAGGCAGATAGACCTAAACTAGAATTTGATGAAATTGAATTACATAGATATAATTCACGCGCTTGGGTTGCTGGTAAACATAATTGGCAGCCGGTGACATATCAATTTGAGGCTGACGTTGGTGGAAGAGTCACACAGATTTTTCAAGAACAATTAGAAAAGCAACAGGCTATTATCGCTCCTAATTCTGGAAGAGTGTTAAACTCTGCATATGCAGGCCAAGAATATAAATTCGCCATGATATCTCAAATGTTGGACGGTGATATTACACCTCTTGAAACATGGGCACACGAAGGATGTTTTATTCAAAATATAGATTACGGTGATAAAGACTATTCGGTGTCCGAGGCTATTAAGTTAGTTGTCACTATTCGTTTTGATCATGCAAGACAGTTGATCAGCGGTATCGAAGGAAAGGCAACTGGTGGTATCGCAGTGCTTTCTCAGTAACGAGAATACTGATATTCAAACAAATGAAAAAGGGGCTTTTGGCCCCTTTTTCATTTGTATAAATAAAATATAAGGAGTTTTTATGGCAACCGTATTAGATGTAATAGATGCATTTGATAAACAAGAATTTACAAGGGTTCAACAGTTTATTAAAGAAATAAAAGAGGCCAGAGATCTTAACGTGCCTTATACACCAGTTGATAAACCTACAAAACAGGCTGAGTTTGACAGTGCATTCCCATATTTACAGGATATTACAAACGGACCCTTATCGGAAGGTATCAATACACTTCACGGTACATCAGATGTTATTAGAGGCGTACCATTACAATCTATACAAATATTTGGTTATTATACTTTTATTTACTCTCCTTTTAAATTTAAGGATAGTGATGTTGAAACTGGCATTTTAATGACTATCGACACCCTTGGTATGACTTCTTATTTTAATCGGTTAAAATCTATAAATCAGGTTGAATATACAAATTTTAAACAATTCATTGAAAAAATATATAAAATAGTAAAATCTGGAGGATTTAAAAAAGAGCAATGGGCAAATACTATTAAAATTAATTGTAAGAAGATTATTAGAATTTGTTTAAATTATAGGCAAAAAGTATAATGGCACAGCGAATATTTGAACCGACGTGGAAAATCAATAAAGATACTATTCAATTGGTAGATGGAGACGGCGCCCCTTCTGGTAGAAGAAATAACAATATACCAGATAGAATGGCTGCGGGTGAAACGCCAAAATTAAAATTTAATTATACGGTTCAATTTAAATTTAGACAGGACTATAGACCGTTATACGAAGGTGCTAAGGAATATGAAGATAATGAATTTTCAGTAGTCAAAGTTACTCGCCCACAACCTACTATAAATTATACAAAGGTAAATTTTTACAATTTTAGAACGAACGTTGCAACAAATGTTGATTATGGAACTATAAATTTAGCCTTTTATGACGATAGTAAAAATAGAGCGCATGACCTCTTTGAATCGTATATGTATGCCGTAAGCCCAATATTCAATTATAAAAATGAAACCAGAACAAATGTTTTAGATACATTAGGTATAGAAAATAATATTGCGTCTGGTACAGATATGCCAATCGGTGGCGTCGGAATAACTAATGCGCCAAATACTGCATCATTAGGATCTATATCTCATAGACATGGGCCAATACGTTACATAAAAGTATTCCACAAATATGTAATAGTCCCAGAAGGAAGTGATAGGGCAGAAGTAAAAAGAACAATTTATACATATCTTAACCCAAAAATAACTACTATAAATTTAGAAGATTTAGATATGACTCAAAGCGCGGTTACAATGGTAGATTTAACATTTAATTATGATAGCGTTTTTGTAACACATGAGTGAAAAAATATGTACAGAGGAAATGAAGGTAAATATATTATAAAAAATCCTGGGAAATACCTTGGAGGTAATATAAAAAATAATGAATTAGCATATAAATCTAATTTAGAATTAAACTCGTTCATATTTTGCGATACAAATCCTTATGTTATAGCATGGGGTTATGAAATAATACCAATTAAATATATGAAACCGCAGCCCGATGGAAATGTCAAACCATCGGTATATTTTCCAGACCTGTACATAGAATTTATAGATAAAAATAAAGAACAAAAACGCGTCATTATGGAAATAAAACCAGAAAAATTTCTTAAAAAATCATCATCAAAAAAGAGGAAGACTGCAATAGCAGAAAATTATACATACATGCTTAATATGGTTAAGGCTGAAGCTGCTAATAAATGGTGTTTGGCTAATGGAATAGAATATCGCTTTGCAATAGAAAAAAACATTATAAAGTCATAAATAAAAGAATAAACGGGAATTTAAAATGTCAAAATTATTGGAAGAATTAATAAAAGAAATGGCGATAACCAGTGCTAATTCTATAGCAGCAAATCCTGGCGGTTCGTCAGAACCAATTAGACGTAGAGATATAAAGGGTAACCAAGTTTCAGACTGGACAGCATCATCTAAAGCACAAGCGGAACAAGACAGAGCTGATCGCGCAAAGATGCACGTAAATCCAGAAGCTCAACAGAAGCTTGAATTAGCTCGTCAAAAAATGAAAAAGAAAAAAAGTGTCAGAGCTAAACTTATGAGACTTCTTGGTTTAGGTGAATCTCAAAATTATGATATGAATGACGTTTCTTCTAGATTAAAAGATATTGATAAAGCCGCTGAAGGTGGTGATGATACTGTGACTTATGGGGTTGAAGATGACGAAGGTAATTTAATGAAAATTACCGTAAGATCCGATCAAGCTTCTGATTTCGAAGAAAGGTTATCTAAAGAAATTCATGACAACGCCGAATTTTCTAATGAAATAAATGATATATCTGGGAAGAAACCTGATAAATCGATGGCAGAAGTTTTATTTAGACTGAAAGACGAATTTGATATAGTAGATGTAGAGTTCCCGGAGATTCCAAAGAACGCAGTGTATAGAACTGCAGGCGGTATGGAAACTAATACCGATGACGGTTTAGGAAAGACTGATCTAGAAAATGATTTAGATTATGAAGATGATACTGGAATGAGTGATTTAGATCAAGTTGACGATTTAGGTGCCGACAGTGGAAAGATTGGTGACCCTATGGATGGCGACTTAGGCGATATTGGTGACGGTGATACATTAGGCTATGACGATCAAGAGGGCGATGATAGTGATAATTTTGGAGCAGATGACGAATTTACAGATGACGAATCTGTTTCAGATTTCTCCAATCCAGACAAAGCGCCAGAGACTCCAGAAGGTCTTCTTCAGCAAGTTTTAAAAATGTTAACTAAAGATGCCGAAGCTAAACAGGCGCAGGCCGAGGCCGAAGCTGAAAAGGCTAGAGCAGAGCAAGCAGAATACGCCGCTAAAGCTGCTAACGCATCAATACAGCAACAAACCGAATTGCTGTCTATGGAAGAGAAAGTAAAACGCCAAAAAGACAAAGAAAAAGAAGCAAAGAAAATAGCCGATCTAGCTAAGTATCGTGTTCAGCAAACAAACGGAATCGCAACGGAATCTCATGATATTAAAGTAAAAGTATATAAACAACTTTTAAAAGAATTTGACGAATTAGATAGTCCAAACTTACTAGTAAGACAAAGAGGAATGCTTAACATAAAATATAAAATTCTTCCAACAGATGATCCTGCGACTCAGAAATATAAAAGAGACGCAAAACGAGCAGCAATGAGAGAATTGCAAGCAAAATTAATGGCCGCAAAAAGTAAACAGGCGTATGATGCTTCTAGAATGCAAAAAACAAAAGACGACAACGATGAGCAATTATCCACTGGAAATAACATGCAACAACAGAAGCCGGGACGCCCTAGACCCAATGTAGCCCAAGTACCACAGGGACCATCTAATATAGGATCTATGCAGTAATGGAAGATGAATTTTTAGGTTACGATATACTAGAAGAAACTAGAAGTACAAGACAATTTAAACGCGTTGGTAAAACACTAAAAAGACAATTTCGCTGTATGTCCGGTGATAAACAGGGGAGGCTTGTATCCTCCCCTGATAAATGCGGTATTAGAAAAGACCCGGATAGGGTACAGAGAGGGAAAGAAGCTGCAAGACATAAAAAAGCTCAAAAAATTAGAAAGTCAAAAAGAACTAAGAGAACCGCTAGTTCTAAACGAATTAGAAGATTTAATGATTTTCTAAAGGGGAAGTTAAACGAAGTTTAAGATAACTCATCATATTTGTTTTTAAGAATCATTCTTTCATATTCTCTACGCCAAAAATAAACGTATTGTCGATGCGACGGGTGAAGATCTTCTAGTAAGAATTTTTCATTGTTTATAAATTTCCTTCCTATTTCCTGTATTTCTTCTAAATCATTTAATATATCAGTATATTTAGCCATGAATACATAATAGGTGTTTTCAACCACTTGGTGTCTCAACTGTTTCAAATCTTCTTGATTCATTTTATTACCCCTCCCCATTTTTATCCACTTTTATATTCAATTTTATATAATCTATTGGTTTAACCGGGCAAACTTGTATAAGTGTATCACTGTTAAGCGTTGATCCATCATCCTCGCCCATATCAATAACCGCCCGCTGCCAGTCTATAAGTTGTTGATCTGTAAACACTCTACCAGCAAAAACCTTCGAATCTTCAATGGGTCTTAAAAAGGCTTCACCAGATTCTATCTTTGCGTCGGCAAATCTTGATACAACAGCATCACGATTTAACATAAATTGATTCCAATGCTTCATTTGTTCATTGAAGTTGACAGGCTCAAGATCGAACACCCCCGGATACCATCCTTTTCTTTTTGCGATATGTCTCATAGAGTAAGAACCCACGCATATAACATTGCCTTCTGGTGATATGTCCGGTTCTAATTCACCTATGAATGGAATTACTTTATGTATAGAGTAAGGTATATTAAATCTTTTAAAGATATCTATAGCGTCTGAGTAACCTTGTTCATTAAACAAATTTTCTTGCATGATCCAATGCATGTTGATTCCTTTTTATTGTCACTATAGAACCAAAAAAAGGTTATGTCAACATACTACGTATTTGTATATCATATCTTTTTATCCACTTACTAGAACCATAATCATAAATTCTAAGATAGCCTTGTTGTCTTCGCAGGTCTTCTTCTGAGACATCTTTCGGTTCATCCGATTTTTTTCTTAAATTAAATCTGTGAATTCTTTTTATATTATGTCTATCAATATACCAATAGTTACAAGTGGTCTGTTTTTCAAACGAAAATCCTAATTGTTTGTATACATTTCCATCTGACCATCTTGTATCTGCGTATGATACTATAAATTGTGGCTTAATATCTTTTTCAAACTGTGAAAATAGTTTCCCCGCCGCTCCAATAACCGATGTATCTAATAACGAACAGAAGCGTGATATCTCCCATGTATTTTTTAATTTTCTAGTTATATTAGAGTCCGTAAATGACATTACAGAGACTAAATTATCATGATGAAACAAACCATATGCAATGGAGCAACCATGATATCCTTGTATATGATTTTTTTCTATAAATTCTTTTGCAACATGTTTTTCTATTAATCGAATTTCACAATTTCTTGCATATATTCTTTTATCAGTTAATCCTAGAATATTTTTTATCCTACTCTCAACTATATCTCTCCTATGCTTCCACTCATCTTCCATAATACAATATATTCTGATATCAGAATGTTTAAATTCTTGATATTTAATATAGTCATTATTTACTGGTTTACCTCTAGTAATTAAATGTTCTGCTGAATGCCAATACAACCCGTTACATTCAAATCCTATTTTTTTGTCTTCAATATAAATATCAATCTCTTTCTTAGTTTCAAGTAAAGGTTTGGCATTTCTTTTGCATGATATCTTTAATGATGTGATAAACTCGTATATTTCGTTTTGAAAAACGCTGCCGAATTTTAATTTTGAACATGCTGAACATGAAGTGCCGAAATTGTTTAATCGCCAAATTACACTGTAATATGATATATCACTGTCATTATTTCCACAGATAGAGCATATGAATGAGTATCTATTATTAGAGCATGGAAAATTTTTTAATTGTTCTTCAGATGGTGTAATTACAGAAATACAATCTTGAAATTTTTTCAATCTATTATTAAAAATTTTGTCTTGATTTTCTTCTGTTTTTGACCAGTGATCTACACCGTAATTATCTATCAAAGTCTGTCTAGCTTTATCTCTGCAGCCATATATTTGTGATATATTATCTACGCCATATTTTTTCTTTATGACGTCAGCAGATTTTTTTTGATTATCTTTGCTATTTCTAGCAAATGTTTCGCGGTGTTTCGGCGAGACAAATTCACCATAGTTTTTAAGTCTTGTCTCTTTTGCGCTTTTAATGTTGTGTTCATGATTTGCAATACATTTTTTTTCATTACATGTATTTGAATATCCTGCGCCAGCATGTGGTAAAAATACACATGCTCTAATATTACATATTGGACATATCCGAGTAGACTGTATATCATTAACAATACAATGGATTCTCTCTGTTACACTACATTCAATTGGTAAGAATCTAGTTAATTCAACAATAGTTGAATATTCTTTAGACTCAAGAAATTTTTCTCTTCTAAGAATGGCTGAATTAAGTTTACCATCTTTTCTATATAAATTTGTTTGTATATATTCTTTGATATTCATAGTATTATTTTACCACAAAAAAGCCGGGAGTCAATCCCGGCTTTTTTGCCATTCCCATTTACTAGATCCATAATCATAAATCGTATAGTATCCTTGTTGGAATCTTAGCTCCTTCGTCGTTATGTCGCTCGGCTCGTCATCTCTTTTTCGAAGTGTGAACCTATGAATTCTTAACAATTCATTCGGCTTAAAAAACCAAAAATTCGGCACTGTCTCTCTTAATAAATTAAAACCAATACTTTTGTATAAGTTCCCATTGGACCATCTTGAGTCCGCGTATGAAATTACAGAGTCCACTTCATTGTTGGAAATGAAATGTTTAAATAATTTATCAGCTATCCCAATAACACTTAAATTCAGTAATGAACAAAATCTAGCTATTTCCCACTGGCTCTTAAGTTTACGTGATAAATTATTTTTTGAAAATGACATGCAAGATACTAATGAATTTGTTTTATCAAACGCGCCCAAGTGTACATTTGCTCTACAAGTGCCTTGTATATGATTCAGTTCATAAAATTCATTGGCAATTTTAGCATCTATTTGTTTTATTGCACAATTTCTTGCATATATTTTATTACTAGATATTCCGAATATATGATTCAATCTACTCAATACAATTTCTTTCTTATTCAGCCATTCATCCTCAAAAATACATATGATCCTATACTTATCTCTGAGATTTATATATTTTTCATAATCTTTTATTTTTGATTTATTATTATATGTTAAAACTTGCTCAGAATGCCAATATAGGCCATTATATTCTATGCCAATTTGTAATGAAGGTATGAATATATCAAAGTGGCCATGTTCAGTAGTAAAATTGCTTATAGCATCATGAAATATTGATTTTACATATTCAAATATTTCATTTTGCGCTCTACTACTTTGTATATTTCTGGGGTTACAAGACGGGCAAAGTTTATCATGAAATTTACAATCGTGAAAATATTGTTTGGTAAAAGAAAATTCGTGTGAGCATGTATTACATTTTAATAAAAGATCTGTTTCATGTATATCATTTAAAAGATTTAAATTTATACTTTTTATTTTTTGTAATATATTATCATGACTTTTTTCCATTTTTTTGAGTGTGTGCTTTTTAAACATTTCTGCAAATAATTTTTTATTACTTATACTATGTTTATAGCCTAGAAAACTCGGCACTACGGGCACGCCCAATAACTCTTTTGTCTGTTTAGCTTTTAACCACCGCTGTTTGATTTCATCAGGGTTATTCTCGGCATATGCTTTAATAGCCAATGATATTTTACTTTTTGTATTTTCATTCAATGAATTATATTCTCGTCTCTTCATTTCACCTGAGTTATATTTTTCTTCTCTCTTTTTTATAGATTCATAATATTTTTCCGATTGTTGAATAGAAAGATTCTTGTTCCAAGCTTCCCGACCACTGTTTATATTAGAAAAATGTTTAGATTTGTTCGTCTTATAATCTTCACTTGACAATGAATCAACTCCAAATTTAATCTTATATTCGTGCGGAGTGATACCATGTTTCTTCAAGTGTGTGTGAGATATTATTGATTTGAATTGTTGTTGGCAAATTTTACAAGTTATCATAAGATTATTTATTTTTTCTGATTTTATAATGAAAAAAACCGGGAGTCAATCCCGGCTTTTTTGTTCCACATGAAACGCAATGTATAATTAGAATACTCCAATTGTACGACCTGTTCCAATATTTGCACCAGTACGCACCACACGAACCTTGACGTAAATAAATTCGATAGCTTTAACAGGTTTGATAGCAATGTCTACATGTAGCTCATTGTTATCAATTGTTTCAGGAGTATTATTCGTCTCATCGACCAATGTTGCAAAGTCGTACAATGCTCTACGGCTAATTAATGTGCTTAAGAACCCGTCACATGCAGCTTTTACAAGATCCCAAGTGATTTTGTCATTTGGTTCGAATAAGAATGAGAATAAACCTTTTCTCAACTGTCTCTTAATGAACTTGACAAGTCTTGAAACATTTACACGGTCAAGAGCAGAAGTTGCGCCATAAGTTGTCTTCTGACCCATTACTAGAATACCACGGCCCGGAATAAATGCGATAGGGTTGATATTCTTAGGGAATTCATACAACTCATCTCTAGTTCCAGTGTCACAATATTCTTGAACGAAAGTGGTCGGTCCACCTAAAGTACCAGAAACATATCCAATGTCGGACAAGAATGCGCAGCTACCACGTTGAACGCCTGCTGGCGCCCACCATACATCTCTCTGTTGATCGTTGTATGCGTAAACTCTTAGTGCAGATGATCCTGCAGATGACAAAATGTCGTAGCCATCAATGTTTGAGCTAATACCGTGTGGGTAATAGTAAGCGTGATGATAGCTGGTTCCTCTTGCCACTGTAGTTGCCCATGCAGCTATAGAATTTGGTCCGGTTGCAGGTTTGTCGAATGGTGTTTCGCCGATGATGAAAACTTCTTCAAGTTGATCTTGGCATAATCTGAATAACTCATCATGCAACTCCGGGAAGCCTGGAGCGATGATGACGTTATATTCTAACCATTCAGAACGTGATCCGTTATAAGGATTGTTAACTGCTTCCTGCATTGCTCTAACAACGGTTGCTCTACGAGCAGCGTCATTTGCACCTAATGAAGTGTGTTCAACAAACTGTTTGGTATTGTCGAAGTCACCAGCCGCAGCCAATAGTAGACCTTCCGCTTCATCTGCTGTGAATTCATCAGATACAACGGTTCCTAGTGTCCACACATCGATTTGGCCGTAGACACCGTCATAGCCGCCAATGATTGTTGCGTATGAATCATCATAAATGTCTAGTGTTTCGATTCCTCTTCCTGCGATTGGGTCCATGATTCTTTCAAATAGATTCATAGACGCAAATAGTGGAAGATAACCAGAAGGACCGTCAGTGATTATTTCAACGCTTGAAGTTGCACCTTCTAAGGTAGACTTAATTCTTATTCTACCCTGAATTAGTTCGCATGTTCCCATTGAACCTAGTTCAACGTTAATAGCATCTACTAAATCTCCGAAGGTAACGATATCTCCACCAGTGAAGAATAAATCAACAGTATCAGTTCCACCCGGATGTACTATTTCAACCTGTGCTCCGTATAGTTCTTCGTCTTCATAACCGGTGATATCAGCAGAAGTGATATAGCCATTATATGACTGAGTTTTTACATCCTGATATCCGGCTTGAGGCGTAGTATGATCTTGTAAGAAATCATATGCGAATAAATCGTCACTAAAGCTGTACATTCTGAATACATCTGTTAATGCTTCGTCTAATAGAGTCTTTAAAACATCACCATCAACAGTTGTCTTATATTCTATGTCGGCTGGGAAATAATTATTTACGGCATTGTATTCAGTCAACCAGTCGGTTACCAATTCATTTAAATAGTCTGCTGCGATCTGGATTTTACGTGCCCACAATGCTTTAATGTCATCTAAATTATCATTTAGATTGACGTTAGCTCTTATGACATAGGCTCTGTTACCGATTTCCAAGTATTTGTTTAATGCGTCTAACCCGTACTCGTTTCTCACATCACCGTGATGCGGTTGATCAGTTGCAGAACGCAAGAAATTCGGAACACCATAAAGTTCAAGTGACTGTCTTAAACTGGTGACAGTTCTTAAAACGTTGTGTTCATAAGTTCCAACTGCAGGAGATTCACCGTCTACCTGAAGCTTTTCATCTGCAGTAGCGATGAAAATTAATGGGAAAGATGCCGCTCTACCTGGTATATAGAACGATTCATCTATTATTGTTACATCTACACCTGGGCTTATTAATGTCGCCATGAATATCTCCTTAAATCTACATTCATTTAAACATATTTATATTAGGTGCATTTTTTAATATGATTTTTTAATTTGGCGGTAAGTCCATGTCATCTATGTCATATAAAATTTTATATGGTGTATCTTCAGAATTTACTTCTCTGACTTTTTCGTTGACATCTTCTTGCGTGCGTATCGTGTTTAAACGTAGTTTTACAGATTTAATGAAATTGGTTTTTATATTTGCAGGTGGAGATAGATAGAACCAAACCATAAAACTTAAAGTTGTAACTATTGCTCTCTTTTCTGTTAATTTTGGGTACGTAGTATTAAATGCTACATCTTTTAATTCAACTTGCGTTATTCTAAATTGATCGTGGATACTATCAGATGTACTAATCTGCAGTGTTGGATCAAATACCATAAGTATTTGTTCTAGGATTTGAAAATGCTCATATTCATTACTTGAGTATATTGCAACTTCCATCATGCCATTATATGGTAATGCTTTATATTTGTATATAACTCTTAAGTCATCTGGCATGGCACCGCCCAATGGTAGATGAACGTCTCTGTGTGTAGCGCCAACACCTGATAATCTTTCTGTTGCTAATTCTATGCCTACCATATTTACTGACATTATTGGTAGCGTTATAGGTTTATTCTGTGTATTTTCGGCTAGTATTGAATCAACGATTCTACTTGAATTGCCATATCTTATTGGCACTTGTATGAAATCATTCGAACTATTTACATTAGAATTTTTTCCTACTTTTACTTTTAGTCCGGCAAAAATAGCCATAAATTGAATTAAATAATCTCTTATTTGACCGTCATAAAAATATGTGTCTAAATCTTTTTTAAAATCGTTTTCCATGACTTTCCTTATGCCACTGGTGTAACATTTGGTATAATAATATCTCTCTCTGTTCCTATACCTCTAATTATAACGTCATATTGTCTATTTGATAAATTAGAAAACTGAAATGATCCATCAATCGCCGATGATGTTGTTGTAGCTACATATACTTTACTATCTCTATCATATAGATCTATGGTTCTAGAAACTGGTGCCATACCTGATAGCACAACGCCAGTTGGGGGATCTCCACCGATTCTAAGTGTTCCGGATGGCACTGTCGTTGGAGAGGAAACGTCTTTTATTTGAATTACACTGGTCGCAGGGAACGGTGCCAGGGCTGCCAAATCATCGGTATTAACTATAACTGCCATTTATTTTTACTCATATTGCATTGCTAATTTATGCGAGGTTGACGCGCTTATACTACAAGACACGGGAGAAGCCGTACCACCTAACGTCAAATAAGTCCTCGTAGTAACGCCTACCGGTGTCGCAGTGAATGTACTCTCAGATCCTATTTCAGTCTCTAGATAGGAAAGAAAGAAAGGTATAACTTTTATTTCAGGCGTGTATCCAAAATGTTTAATTCCTTGCACATTAGATCCCACTTGAGTTGTTGTTGCAGCTCCGGGGAACATACAATATGCATTCACATCATTTACTTCACTGGTAATATATGTAGTTCTTTCTAAAGTCGCAGTTGATTCATTATTATAATAAAAGTAAAAGCCGCTAGACGTGGGAACTCCAGCAGAATCGCAGGTTCTACAGAGAGAGAAAAAGGAAGTTCCTACATTTCCCTGTTTTGCTCTTCTCTTAAATGCAAATGCCATATATCCCGGTAACGCGCATACATATGTCGGATAATTGCCGGCTTGTAATCCAAATCCGCCATCTCTTATAATTTGTCTTCTAGTTAAATATGTAGTCCCGCTTAAAGTGCCGGAGCCGTTGGTTGCTGATGCGGCACTTACCCATATGCCCATTCTTTGTAAGGATGTATTAACGGTTCCATATTCTATTTTTAAATAGATAGGTTTGGAACCGTGTAAAGAATCGTTTAAGTATCTAATCTCATATCCTTCCGCCGTGTTACTCGTCAGTGGCATATTTGCGGTGGCCCAATTTATCTGACCTGTATCTGCAGATTTAGGAAATCCAACCGTTGTTAATGCGTCAGACAATTCCAACCCCCATGCCCTAAAATCTGTATCGGAAGCGTGTGCCAATGGTGAACTATATGTATGTGTCGTCATAGTAATCCTATAAGTTATTAGTGTTTTGTTTATTTATATGGTTTTTTATTTAGCAGAATGTTCCTGCAACTTCATTTCCGCTTGGGGGTGTATAACCGGTTGTTAAATTACCACCAACTTCATTACCGTTTGGAGGGATGTAACTAATACACACTACGCTAGGTGTTGGTGTCACTGTTGGTGTCACTGTTGGTGTGACAGAGCTTGTCACTGTAGGTGTCACTGTAGGTGTAACCGTTGGTGTCACTGTAGGTGTAACCGTTGGTGTCACTGTAGGTGTGACAGAGCTTGTCACTGTAGGTGTTACTGTATTAGTTGGTGTAATAGAACTTGTCACCGTAGGTGTTACTGTTACGCTAGAAGTAGGAGTTATAACCGGTGTCAGTGTCATAGTCTGTGTCAGCGCAACAGTTGGTGTAGCAGTCCATGTTGGTGTTGGCGTGATCGTTTGTGTTGGTGTAATAGTAGGGGTTGGTGTAATAGTAGGGGTTGGCGTGGGTGTTTGAAATGTGATATAATCAGCATCATTAAATAAAACTATAACATGACCGATAATAGGAACTATGTTATTAATGATAATTGTATTATTACTTATCTCGTAATTATTACATATAATATAATTATTGTTTTCATCAAAACATTGAAATATGATGTTTGTTGTATTATAATTATGTGTTATTATCCATGTTATTTCCGGTTCATTAAAATTAAACCGCTTTACACCATTCACTAGCTTAATATCATTAAGCGAATAAGATAATTTTTTTATATTATAATTTATAATTTTATGATGATTTATATTCATTATTTAATAAATTTTACATTTTTATAATTCATATTTATGATGATGGGAATGGTGAAGTAGGCGGTGTGAAATTAGTTGTGTATCTTGCGATGCCCTTGGTGACTCGTAACTCGTCTATATATCCACCAAAAGATGAATTATGATTTTCAATAATAGCACAACCTATTATAATAGGGCCAGTAGCATTATTATTACTTGTATTAGTATATGATCCAACTTCTACACCAGAAACGAACATTTTACAAGTGCCACTTTGTCTGGTGAATGCAATATGAGTGAAATCACTATTGGATATAGCCATATTTACTGTCAATGTTGCATTATTTCCTTCCCCGACTGCTGTTCTTATTCTAACTGAAGTGGTCGATACATGAAACATAAATGAAGACGCACTATTTAACGCACCAAATCTCATAAACCAAGAATCACCGGACGGCACCGTAGGTTTAAACCAACCTTCCACGGTAAAATCACTAGTACCTAGTAATATTTCAGGTTTATTACTCGTCATTATATACGATGATTCTACGGCCATGGCTTTCAGTGCGGACGTTCCGAACTTATAATTACTTGCATTCAACGTTGGTGTACCGCCACCTACTGTGAAAGTATTGATACCAGTCGCATCAGTAAACGTTGTCGATCCGTCTATACCATCGAAGTGCATTAGAAGGACAACGTTCGAAAAATATGGATCTGTTTCCGGTGACGAAGTTGTTGGCGTAATCGTTGGTGTCATCGTAACAGTATTCGTCGGAGTCACAGTCGGTGTAATTGAACTTGTGATTGTAGGTGTTATTGTATTTGTAGGCGTCACGGTTGGTGTTACAGTATTAGTCACAGTCGGTGTAATTGAACTTGTGATTGTAGGTGTTATTGTATTTGTAGGCGTCA
>ERZ761584.9-NODE-9-length-90656-cov-9.154093_pt1 | contig 90656 bp, 122 predicted proteins | sample MGYA00512168_ERZ761584 | MGnify/ENA primary metagenome ERZ761584 (study PRJEB28899, sample SAMN03785564) | bioreactor sludge metagenome | biome: EBPR Sludge; feature: EBPR Bioreactor; material: 0.22µm filtered reactor supernatant | place: Saint Lucia: Queensland...
AGTAATATCAGTAATATCAGTAATATCAGTAATATCAGTAATATATACGATGTGTGTGTGGTGGAGCACATTTTTTTAAATTTTAAGTTTATGTACATGTGTAAGGAATCATTTTTTTATTAAACATTTACCTACCACCCCTTTCCGACACCTACCTTGGGGGTATAGGCTAAGGTACTTTATATCTTATTTCTATGGTGCTAACTTAGTTACCTCTGAGCTCCGTATGTAGCGCCGATGTGCATGCGGGTAACTACGGGGCTTCTGTGTGGAACTCCGTGGCCGCGCAGCCGCAACGCAGCCTCGCCGGCACCACTTGCTGGTTAAGGGTTGCCTACAGTCAACGCGAGGCGCTGTGCAAAGACCGAACGCCGCGGTAACGTTTATCTAAACTATTCCAGATATTAATTAGGGTTTCTATGCATTCGCCAATAGACCAAGAGCATTTCCAATTTCTACTTTGCGGATGAATGTGTAGTTAAACATCATGATAGATTTTCCTTCATTTTATCTAGTATTTGTTTAATGTTTTGTCAAGTAATAGTTGGAAGGCGAACTGACATGGCTTTTGGCACAGTTCTTGCACGTGTATGAGTGTCAAAACTCCCTTACTTTAATTCTCAATATTCCCACCAAAAGTAACCGCCCGGGTACAGGTGCGTAAACAATTACGCACCACTGCGTAAAATATTACACACTACACTATAGGCCAAACATGGGTCGCAAAATATGCATAGCACTATGACATCCATGTCATACCCTAAGTGGCTGTTTTTGTTCAGTAACCTTGTATTTAGTTGTTTTGCTATGACATAGATGTCATATAAGTAGCTTTTGTCAACTATGGATTCATAGGCATGAATTGTTGGCACGATGCATGCAACAATGTTCTTTGTAACACAACAAAAGGAGTTGTTATGGCAACGTATAATGGATGGAAAAATCGTGAAACATGGTTGTTTAACCTATGGTGGGATAATGAGGAATATCTTGCCAATGAACTAGGCCCGGCCTTAGTGGAGGAGGTTTCGGAAAAACACGAGGATAAGAAAAAAAGAGTATATTATCTAGCTGAAAGACTAGAAGATTATGCCCTAGACCCGGACAATGGTTTTGTCCCGGATTTGGGGGCGAGTTTTGCTGCTGACTTACTTGCAATATCTGTAGCGCAGATTGATTTCTGTGAAATCGCTGAAAGTATGTTGAAGGAGTCGTCATCATGCTGACAAAAGTACTGCATCAAACAAAGTCACAAAAGAAATTTTGCCTAAAGGAGCCAAAACCGGATATAGAGTTGTCCAGAGAAAAGTTGATAGAAATTAGTACGGATGATTTGCTTAAACTTTTCGGCCTTAAGGACTAATCTTTAAAAGGAAACACAAGAGTTTATATAATGCAGCAATTAAGCGGCATTGTAAATAGGAGTAGTGTACATGTTAGTAGAAAGAGTACTATGTAGTGTTAGTTTGGGCTGCGCGGCTAAAAGAGAGCCGATTAATTACTTACGTATTACGGGAGATGGGCAGTTTCAGGTGGCTGTTGCTACTAATGGCCATCTGCTGTTAATGTTAACAATACCCAGTACCGAAAAAGGTGTTGAGTATATCGAAGGTAAGGCGGCCCTAAAAGTAACTGATCTTGGTGGTTCTGTAGCTGTTTCATCTAATTGTCTATCATACGGAAATTGTCAGGTTAGGTATCAGCCACTAGAGCAAGTGTATCCCAATATTGATGCTGTGATATCACGCACATTACCTACAAATCAATGGGAACTGGACACTAATTACCTAGCCCTGGTGGGCAAGTGGTACAAAAAAGTGCAAAAAATGTCTGGTTTGGGGGCGCTGCACCCCCAGTACTTGGGGGGTGGCGGTAATAGTCCTGTATATTTTTATGCAAAACAAAATGATACTATAGCTGAGGCATGGGTAATGCCACGAAAAATGTAAGGAGAGAATTAGCAAATGAGCACTAAAACACAAAAGAAGACTAATTCGAGAAAAGAAAATGAAGAATTTACGGACATAGACTTTAATAAGTGTCAAATATGCGACGCCCCGGACAAGAGCGGGTATGGGATTTGCGACCGATGCTGCGAGGATATGGGTGCTAGGATGTTGCAGCGGCTTGGACCAGACTTTTTTAAGATGTAAGGAGGAGGCAATATGGAGCTAGATTTTTTTACTGCCCGCAGAAAAGAGTTTGAGCGGGCAGTTGCTGCGACTAGGAATAGCGGGGAAAATGTCGTGTCAATAGCCTTGCAATATTTTGGACTGGGCAGGTGGGTAGTTGTGGGGATTACTGGCTATAACATGGATGTATTGGATAGACTAGGATTAGATAAGGGCATATGGGTATTTACGGCTAATTACGGGCATCCCGCCCAAATTGCCAAAAGATTGGACCAAGAATTGCGTATAGCAATTATTGGAGAAAAACATGGATAAAAAGCAATATAAATTAATTAAAGAGTTTTATGAAAAAGCACCAACTTTACCTTATCAAGATTTAGCAAGGGCTATTTATGACTTGCAAGTAGAAGGTGGTTTTCGTGCGGGCGACCCTATTGTCCGTTTTGGTACGAGTTGCTTACTTTATGCAACTGGGATACTTACTGTAATGGACAAAGAAAAGTTAGAGCATTTTATTCATGCTGGACCGGGGGAAAATGAAAATAAGCAACAATCGTGCTGTTACTTAACCAAAGAGGTGGGCGGTTGTGTATGCAAAAGGAAAGAAGTGTGTGAATACCACGGTGAACGTCATTTTGGAACTCACGATTAGGAGGCTTTCATGGGTAAAAAGACTGTAAAAGTTTTGGATTATGATATTGGATTAAGTTTTTGGGAAATGTTTCGTATTGTGCGGCTTAAAGCCGCGTCACTCGAACAAAACCCAGAAAAAACAAGGAAATTACTCGATGAGGCAAAACATGAGTAAATACAAGAAAGTTACATTACTTGACCCCTTTGTTTCCGTAGCGCGCGTGTTTGCTGCAAACCAGGCGGCTCGGGAGCTGTTTCGTAGCGCTGAGGCGACTTGTCTCGAAGCAATAAAGAAAGATAACAGTAGTATTAATAAGAATCAATAAAGGTTTATGTTATGAAATGGACAAAAAAACAAAGATTTGAGAAAGAATTAGCAGAAAAAACAGAGGCACTAGAAAAAGCTAACGCAAATACATTGCTGCTATCTGCTTTGCTATCTGCTTGTGTTAGTCTGCTTGGTCCTGTACGGTTTAAGCAGAAAGATATCGCTAGTTTAATGGAAGAGATAAACGCATGTTTTAGAGAAGCGAAGTTGCCCCCCATAAAAATAGAACAAATTGATGATGCTATTGCTTTGTCGATGGCTGGTCAAACGGATTTAGACACTCTCGTAGAACGTTTACGAGAGCCCCTAAAGGTTTATGGCAGTGTTTTTAGTACAGATAAGCAAGAATCTGCTCTAAAAGTAATTTTGGATATTCTAGAGGGGAGATAGATGGCTGTGAAGCCTGTTCAACTTATAGAGTGGATTATAGCTGTAGACAAAGAGCCTACCCCCTTATTTCTTTTAGAGAATCTTTTAGAAAGCGATGCGGCGGCTTTAGTGACTGGCCCGGCCACACGTGGTTACAAGACTTGGTTTTTATTTCAAGTGGCTATGTGTTTGGCTTCGGGAAAAAGCTGTAGTCTTTTAAAACCAACAATAGAGGAAGGTGTCCCGGTTTTGGTACTTGAATTGGAAGGTCCAAGGAAACCAACACGGAATCGTTTTGCTATGTTAGAAAATGGGTCTGGTATATCTCTTGAAAAAGATTGTGGAAATCGTTTTTGGTTTTTACATAGACCAACATTTTTTTTGGATTCAGCAGAAAATATTGCAGAAATAGCTAGGTTTATACAGGAAAAAAATATTAAGTTTGTAGGAATTGATACATTGGCTAAAGCAATTCGGGGTGATGAAAATTCTGCTAAAGATATTGGTGACGCAATGCGTGGTATTGATCAATTAAGGAAAGCCGGAACCGGATGCAGTGTAATGTATTTACATCACTTACACAAGCCAAACTACCAGGTTCAAGATGAGGATATAGACTCGGAGTCGCGTGGTAGTTCTGCTTTGGCTGGTTTTTATGATGAGCATTTTGCTATCAGGAAAAAGTTTATTTCACAGAAATATCTGGATTTAACTTTGCGTGCGAATCAAATGGAAGAGCAGTATTTCACAATACAATGGCATATTGATAAAGAAAAAAACAGTGCGGTTTTAGATATGAAAAAGGTTGATGATACAAAACTTAGCCAAGAGTTTCTGGATTCTTGTATGATTAAGCTAGTTGCTGAAAGACCTTATAGTAAAAATGATTTGCAGCAATTATGGGGAGTCCCAAAAATTACAGTTACGACTGTAATAGACCAGTTGGTTGAGGAGGGTGTTTTAGAACAAAGCGGTACTAGGAAGTGGAAAATTAAGTAATGATTCTGTTTATTATTTTTTAAGTTTGGAGGAAAGTTGTTATGAAAAAAGTGAAAAATGGTTTTGGTGCTCAGGGCGATTTGTATTTTAGACGTTTAGATAAGTGTACAACAGATAAGCTCAAAAAAGCAGAAAAGAAGGATGGGAAATATATTTTAGCCCATTCTGAGAGCGGTCACCATCATGTAGTAGATTGTGAAAAAGTTAATTTTATGACATCGGACAATCCTATGATTTCTTTTCTTGAGCTATTAGATAATGGTGTTGATATTTTACACTTAAAGAATGGTAAAGATGCACATGAAACTTTACGGTTATTAGGTAAGCCCGGGGATATCTGGGAGGTACGTCGTGGCCGACAAGCGCGTCCAAGTGGGGAGGGCTGGGAAGTCCTTAAAGATTAAGTTTTATATTCTATTAGAACAAAAGGAGAATTGAAATGACTAGTAGAGAACAAGTAGATATATTGTGTAAAAAGTATGTGGATAAATATTTACATAGTATGGCGGGGGTGCCAACAGTTAGTGATACAGGTATTATTTTAGATTTATTAAAAAGGTTTATGGCTGCTCTTGGCCTTGGAAAAGAGTTTGATTCTTTTTTACTCAGTACACCTAAGTTTAAAATTGTTGTGGAAAATGACTTTAAAAACTTTTGGGCACGTAAAAAAGATTCATTATTGTATTGCAGTGGTAGTTTTTTATGCTCTTACATAGCTATGTGGGATGTATTTAAAGAGTTTGGCATTTCTTTTGACGAAAAAACTACCACTATACTTGAAGTTTTCAAGGAATTTTTATCAAAAGGTATTTTTTACTGTTCTTTTGATCCTAAAACTAACACGTTTTCAGTTTTAAGAAATTGTGATTATGTTGTTGTTGAAAATGGTCAATACCATAACCCCAACGGTCCCGCTATGGGGTGGGGTCACCCAGAAAATTCTTCTGGTCTATTCTTTTTGCGGGGGTTTTTGGTTAGTGAAAGTGTAATTAATAAAACAATTACTGTTACTGATATTATGAATATTAGTAATATTGAAAAAAGAATGGTAGTTATTGATCATATTGGTTGGGAAGTTTTCTTTAAAGAAACGGATGCTATTATTATTGATAGAGATCCAGATCCAGAAATTGGTACGTTATGGTCTATAAACTTGCCCGGTTCGGAAGGGGAAAAACTTCTTGAAGTTCTGTGTGCTACGGGTAGGAAATTTTATATCCTTGTTGATAAAAGCATTAAAACAGCTTTGGATGCGCAGAATTGGGTATGGGGATTTGACAATTTTGATTTTGTTAAACCGACTCGGACATAAAAGAGAGAAGAAAGATATGAAAAGAGTAAATAGTAAAGTACGGGATCAAGTATGGGGTCAAGTATGGGGTCAAGTACGGGATCAAGTATGGGGTCAAGTAAGGGAGATAAATAATGAATAATTTAAATAATAAAGTAGTGGGTCGCATATGGTATCAAGTATGGGATCAAGTGTGGTATCAATTACGGGATCAAGTGTGGTATCAATTAGGGGATCAAGTAGGGGATCGAGTACGGGATCAATTATGGGATCAAGTAAGGGAGGTAAATAATGAATAATTTAAGTAATAAAGTAGGGGGTCGCATATGGGATCAGGTATGGTATCCATTACGGGATCAAGTAGGGAGTCAAGTATGGGATCAAGTATGGTGTCAAGTGTGGTATCGATTACAGGATCAAATATGGGATCAAATATGGTATGGGATATGAATAATTTAAATAATAAAGTAGGGAATCAAGTATGGGATCGAGTAGATGATCAAATGTGGAATCAAGTATTGAATCAAGTAGGGGATCAAATATGGGATCAAGTGTGGTATCAAATGTGGAATCAATTACGGAATCAAATATGGGATCAAGTGTGGAATCAATTACGGAATCAATTAGGGGATCAAGTAGGGGATAAAAGATTGGAGACATAAAACGAGGAATTAACGTATGAAATCTTTGTTAAACTTAATGAAGACTGGCTTTTTTGTACTATACTTTTTCTTTTTTGGTTGTGCGGGAGATCAGCCAGCTTACATAACAAAACAAGGTGTGGAAATATACCTTGAAAAAGGCATTTTCCGAGAAAATGTAATTTTTTCTCAGTTTGATTCTATGGTGGAAACTGTTCAATATGAAGGTCCTTGGTCTGTGGAAAGTGTTAAAAAGACTTTAGAGGATTATCCTCCCCAGGTATATATTGCACCGGGTTACTATATGCTGAGGGGGGACAAAGCAATTGCTGGTTTTTATGAACTAGGAACTTCTAGGATAAAAATGGCTCTTGGCCAACCGCGTTGTTTACCGCAATCATCTTTTATACATGAAATGTTGCATTATATGCATTGGTGGATTGATAATTCCGTTGATTATGAGCATAAAAGTTATTTATTTAAAGGAGATCCTTCTTTTGAGATATATTTAGTTGATTTATCAGCAGATCTAAACTGTGTGCCCAAAACTTTTTAGGACTTTTCAAAGTGTTGCAGTTTAAAGAGACATCTTTAAATTATTTTTTGGAGGTTATTTTTCCCTATGATGAAAAGACCATTAAATTCATTAAAGGAATTCCTGGATCTTACTACCAACCCCAAAAGAAATCTTGGGTGGTTCCTGTTGAATTCAGAGAAGAAATCTGTAAGGTTTGGGCACGAGCATCCATGGGGGGAGAACGCCCAAACATGGTTCAACATTCCTTTACTATGGATAAACTTGCAAGTATTCTTACCGATACATGGCCTAAGTTATTTGAGTATCAGCGTGAAGGAATACTTCGCGCTGTCAATACTCGCAGACACTTTTTTACAGACGAAACCGGACTCGGAAAAACAGCACAAGCGATTAGTGCTATTAGAGCCCTCGGAATTAGAACTTGCCTTGTGGTATGCCCAGCTATCGTCCGTTACGAGTGGAGAACCCAATTTGGAAAATGGTGGCCTAACCACCCTGACATTGGAATAATTGAAGAAGGTTTTGTAAGAAAAGTCACAAAAAAAGTTGCAGAAAGACGTCAAAAAGCCTATGCTTCTCCCATACGTGTTGTGTCTTATGATTTATTATCCGAGGTATTAGATGCTAAAGTTGAGGCTATTATATTTGATGAAGCTCATTACCTTAAGTCCCCAGCTTCCCAGCAGTATCAAAAAGCTGTGTTACTTACTGGCAACAATCCTTTCTGTACCTTATTTGGTTTGTCAGCTACTATTATACCTGATAGACCAAGTGATGTTTTTGGTCCTCTTAACCTTTTTTATCCTGGGCGATACGGCAGGCTTAATTCAAATAAAAAAGGATCCTTTACCTTCAACAACCGATACTCAATTGCCACTGTAAAGAATCCAGACTACCCCCCTACATTTTCTGGGGTAAATAGGATATATGCTCCTGAGTTAAAAATGCGTTTATCTTTTGTATCCTCCAGGACTACAAAAGAGGCTGTAAAACATCTTCTACCCCCCTTTAGAACACAACTTTTAACAATACCAAATAAACAAATTAATCAAGAAGCGCCGAATTGGGGGTGGTTTTGTGAAAAAAACTTAACCACAAAACAGAATTGGGTTGTAGATTGGTTTAGGAATAGGGTTAATGAAGGAGTTAAACGTGTTACAATTTTTACACATACGCGGGCAGCGGCTGAAGCATATTTTATGGCTATTACCAAAGAAATTCCTAGCTGGTTTGGTTGCTGTATCCACGGGGACATGCCACCAGATAAACGAGTGGAAGCAATTAAACACTTTAACGAAGCGCCAATGGCATTCATTAGCGCCACTATGCACAGTCTTGGTATTGGTATTAATGGGCTTGAGTCGAGCGATCAGGTCTTATTTGCAGAGATGTATTGGCGCCCTGAAACAAACATACAGGCTCTTGGTCGTTTCTATCGTTTATCGGGTAGAAATCCTGTTACGGTTTCCTTTTTAGCTTTGGAGAATTCCATAGATATGATTGTCGCAGAGAAAGTTAGACAAAAAGTGGAAGCAATAGGTAATTTACAAGATCTTGGTGTGGCTGAAAATGCTATTTTAACAAGTTTAGGCCAAGAAAAAACAGACGAAGAGATGTTTTTAGAGCTACAAAAGAATTTTCTTGCGGGGAGTTTGGAATGATACCTGTTATTCTTGATACAAAAAAAGAGTTAATGGTAGGTGGGTCTGGTAACGGCATTCACTATTTTCTTACTGCGGAGAGTTGTGCGCGAAAAGCAAATATACGAGCATCCCTTCCTGTATCCCAAGAACCGGATTACCCCCGTGTAGAGCGAGATAGCGGTACTTTTTTTCATGCTATGTTAAGAGAATACTATAATGGAACTATTGAGAGTTCGGCTGACCTTAGTTGGTCTCTCCATTCTATAGCCTGGGAAGAGTCTTTAAACAGGGCTTTACGAGCTTTTGATGCTTATGTGAAAAACTATTCCTCTAGTGAGTGGGGGCACAAACCAAGGGTTGAAGAACATTTTACTTTTGACAGTATTCCACAAAAACCAACAGCAAGATTTGATCTCGTTTCAACGTTAACGCCTACGGATATAAGTTGGTTAAAAGCAACATGTGCTCCACTGTATGACTTAACAGAGCCTGGTATTTATATTGTAGACCATAAGTTACTGAGTCGCAGACCTAATCTTGAAGAATACCAAAATTCTCCGCAAATGCTTGGTTATCAGGTTTTTTGGAATAGCTATTTTCAAGAAAAATGTAAGGGTGCCATTATCAATGCTGTTGTTCCTTTAACACGTTCTATAGACTTTTATCGTATATTCATACCCCCTCCAAGAACAGACCAAATAAAAATGATTTATTCTTTATTAAATAGGGGGGAGAAAAGTTTAATTCGTAACGAACCGAATTTGACAAGTTGCTTTACTTTTGGTAAGCCTTGTCCTTACTTAAATGTACAGTGTGATAGGAGCTAACAATGATTACAAATTCTAAAGATAGTAGTGGTAAATATGCTTGGACTATTGTGCAAGCCCCGCCCAAACATGGAAAAACTGTATTTGCTGCCACATGGTCGCCAAATTGTCCAAAAGAGTTACCATCTAAAGTTGAAACAAACCTATCAGAAATGCTTTGGCTTTTAACAGATAGGGACGGTCTTAATTCACTTACACAAGTTGGTTTATCAGTTCCATTTATAGATTTCACAGCTTGTAATAGCTGGCCTTCTTTCCGGGCTCAGTTTGATAAAGCATTACCTATTATTAAAGAACGTGTCGCTTCTGGACAAACTAAATGCATTGTTTTAGATAGTATTAGTGCTATTGATTCTTTAGTCATTAGCTATGTAAAAATGTCCGGGGCGTATGATAGTAACCCTATGGGCTATTGGGATGATATTAAAGGTAAAGTTTGCTATGTTTTGTTGGAGCTAAAACCTATTCTAGCGGAACTAATTATCATAGCTCATTTAAAAGAAAAATTTATTATAGAAACGAGAGGCGGGAAAGAAAGTGCAGAACAAATAAAAGCAAAAAAAGAAAAATCAGCGTCTATGCCAGGTGGCGGTGACATTGTACTTGGCGTAAGCGGGGGTATAGCTAAGTTTTTAACATCAACGGCAACAAGTGTATGGACTGTTGAAAAAAAAGTAACCAAGGGTAAACCGGCGGAGTATGTCTGTTATCCAAATGGAGGTTTTGGCTTTGAGGGAGCTACGCGACTCAAAGGGCTGGATGATGTGGAAGCAGCTAATATGCGTTACATATTAACTAAATCAGAAAATTACATAAAACAATTAACTAAACAAGGTGAACAAAAATGAGTGATACTACTGAAAATTTACCAGAAACTATTCCTTTTTCAAATGCTGATATTGAAGCATATGCGCGAGGTAGTCGTCGAGATTACCCACAACTACAGCCCGATCGCTGGTTTCAGTTCCAAGTAATGGAAGCAAAAACAGGAGTCACTAAAAATGGAGCTTACCAGTTTAAGTTGGTAGTGCAGCCCATTGATTCAAAGGGTGAAGTAGCTAATATTCGGACTTTCCTTGATTTGTCTTTGCCGGGTTTGGACAACGAGGGAAAACCTAAAGCAAATACAATGGAATCTTATTTACGGGCTGTTGGTAGTTCTGTACGTTGCGCTTCTCGTTGGGACCGGGATGCCAAAGTAAGTCGGGATACTGATGGAAATATTGTATCAAAAGAACAACATTTGCGAAATAAAGCAGAATATTCGACAGCTCTTTTTCAAGAATGTAATATCCGTAGATGGAAAGACCCAACTATTTTTATCGGGGAACGTTTTTATGCTCCAACAGAGAATAATGTATATAATGGTAAAACAACTACGCGAATTAATGCGTTTGCAGCGCGGGCAGATGTCCCAGACGCGCCTGTTGAACGCGAGCAATTTACAGTAGGTTCTTAGTTTAATTAACTGTTTACCCGGATACCCTGGGGTAGGTTGTCTCCTCCTACCCTAGGGTATAGGGAGTATAAAAATGGGTTACAAATTTATAAGAAATGAACATCCACGTGGATATATTGAAAAACTGACAAGTGTTAATGCAAGAACCATTTTCCTTGCCCAAAAATATAAACTAACAAAAGCCCAGAAAATAGCTCACAAAGCTTTTTTAGAGTGGAGGAAACTTTATAATAGAGTAGAAAAAGAGAAAAGTGGTTTAGTTATTACTTGTATGAAACTTGATGAACTTTGTCCTGGGGATAAAAAATTCCGGGATAGCAGAAAAACAAATAAAAAATATGCTGATTATATTATTCAAAAAGTAGAAAATTAAAGAACCCGGTGCTTAGGTGGACGAGCCAAACTGTAATGAATGCCCTCTAAAAGGAACCACGAAAGTTTTTTCTTCTGGAAAACCAAAAAATTTTAACGGTTTAGCTATTGTTGAATCCTTTCCCTCTTTTTCTGACATCGAGGAACAAAAACTTTTTACAGCAAATGCTGGTTATTTTCTTTCTGTGTGTGCCAGAGAAAATAACATGGATAAAGAAGACATATTTCTTACTACTTCTGTAGCTTGTCACATACCCAAAAGTTTTAAGCCAAAACAATGGAAAAAAGCCATTGAATGCTGCGCGCCTAGGCTCCATGGTGAGTTAAAAGAAGTTGCCCCGGCTAAAATCCTTACCCAAGGAAAACAAGCTCTTTTCGCTCTTGATTCTTCCAAAGAAAAACTTACTCTTTGGTGGGGTGGTTTCTTAGATAGTAAATATGGTGAATTTTTACCTTCGTTTTCCCATAATGACCTTTTTGTCAAACCGGCTTTAATCCCTATTGCTAGACGTGTGTTTAAAAGAATTCTTTCTAGTAAAAGGTGGGTATGGCCTCGCTATGAGGCTGGTGGGGGCACCGCAGCTACAACCGCCGCGCTGGAGGAACTCCGACGCTCCTCCCTACCGCTGGCAATCGATATTGAGAATGTGGGCGACCCGCTAAACTCCCGCATCCGGTGTATAGGTGTGGCCACGAAGGAACTCGGGTGTTCGGTGCCTACAGAGCCTTCTATATACGTAGAACATAGAAATTTACTACAAAAGATGTTTTATGACTCAAAAAGAACAAAAGTTTTTCATAATGGTCAGCATGATATTCTAGGCTTAGAAAGTCACGGTTATATATTTTCCGGTCCTATTGAGGATACACTTTTATTACATTCTGTTATAGCGCCCCAACTTCCTCATAATCTTGGTTTCTGTGCGGCTGCTGAGTTTAATGCGCCGCGGTGGAAATCTACCTTTGGAGAAGATGAAAATAAAGGAGGAAAGAAAAAAAATATAGAGGATAAGTTTGAGTCTGCTACCCTTTTAAATTTAATGGAATACAACGTTAAAGATGCTTTAATGACTGCTCTACTCTATGAAAGGTTCCTTTACTATGTCCAAACAACATTTTAGGGGACCAGAACGCTATGAGTGTCTAAAGGAATTAGACACTATAGCAATGACCATGCGCAGAAATGGTGTATGTGTTGATTTAACTAAACTACAGGAGCACAGATCTAAACTTACTTCCAGAAATAAAGAGATTCAAGATTTATTACCGGATATACTTTTAGGTTCCTCGGGAAAAACACATAATGCACGTGATTGGTTTTTTAAGAAAAAGGGAATAAAACCACTTGGTTATACTGAAACAGGAAGTCCAATTTTTGACGGAGAAGTTCTTACTACTCTTTCAAAACATGAGGATACAGATATCTCAAAAACAGCTAAGTTAGTTTTGGAATTTACACAAAATGCTACCTTACTTTCTAGGTATATTAACGGTTTACCCTTAACTGGAAATAAGATTTTTCCTACCTGGAAAGTTTGGGGTACTATTACTGGTCGGTGGGCTTCTTCTGATCCAAATTTTCAGAACTGGCCGGGGGAGATGCTTGATATGATCATTCCCAGGAAAGAAGAAAACCATATTGTTGGTGCCGATTACTCCCAACTAGAATTACGAATTGTTGCTATTCTTTCGGAAGATATTAAATTACTTAATTATTACAAGAATAACGATGATGTTCATACTATAACAGCTAAAGAAGTTCTTTTTGGGCTATCCAATACGCAATGGGCCGCGCTTACAAAAGCCCAGCAAAAACAGTTTCGTAATGTAGCAAAGACAATGGAGTATGCATTTAATTATAATGCTTCAGAAGATGTAACAACGGTATGGAAAACTGTTGTTATTGATTTACCAACTGTTACAATAGAACAAGTAAAATTTATGCGGAAACGTTGGTTTCAAGCCCATCCTTGGATTACTCGCTGGCAGGATTCTGTTCTAAAAAAAGCTAACGAAGAATATTACACAGAAGAAATACTTTCTGGGCGACGAGAATATTTCCATAATAAGATTGTAGAACCCAATAAAGCTTTAAATTTTCCCGTGCAGGGATTTGGTGGCGAGCTTATGAATAGGGCTATAAAAAAAATAGCCAAAGAACTTCGTATGGGGGAATATCTTATTGCACAGATTCATGATGCGGCTTACTTGGAGGGACCAGACCCAATTAGACTAAGGGAAATACTAAATAAGGCTATGAATCAGACTATTTCTTTGGAGAATGGGATTGTTTCTTTTCCTATTGAAGTAAAATATGGTAAAAACATGAAAGATTTAAAGGAGTTTTAAATGAAATTACATATTCCAGAAATAACAACAATAGGGGGACATGAAATTCAAATTGTTTACGATGAGAAAGTAGACGAGTATGCTGATTGTTTTGGTTTATACGATTCAAGTACCGATAAAATTACATTAAATCCCGGAGTAGCTAACGCTCAGTTAGAAGAAACTTATATTCATGAACTTATTGAAGCATGCAACAAGTTATTTGACTTAAAAATGGATCATCAAACTATACAAACTCTTGGTGTGGGTATGCACCAGGCTTTAACAACAGGTAGGGGGGTAAAATGAAAAAAAGTAAAGAATTAGATTTAAATAGCCAGCTACATTTACTAGTAAATAAATGCGCTAACCTGGAAAAAATGTATTTAAATTTAAACGAGCGCCTACAGGTACTGGAAAAGCTTCTGGTAAAACCTAAAGTTTAAATAATTTACCTTCTACAACACAAGAATAATCAACTATTGGTATTGGGAAAACAAAAACATTCCCATTTAATTGTTTATATCCTATACCGAAACCTAAGGCCCAGTTTTGTTGGCTATTTATTTTGTGCTGGTAATCTATTGTGTTAACATCACCAAGCCAACCGAACATTGCTGCTACATGGGGTTTATCTTTGGCGTTACCTATAATTGAGTAGCCTAATCTATGTGTATGCCCTATAATAACGTTAGACTGGAAAGCTGCTTGGGCCTGTATGTGAGCATAGGGACCACTTTTACCTGTATCATGGGTTATAAATAACTTTCCTACTTTAGTATAGCTTTTGTAGGGTACATACTCCCAAAACTCGTCTAAAGTTAAAATATCGGGGATATTAACAACCCCAAAAAGTTCTGGGGCTTTATCTTTAATATAACGTTCTAAACGGTCTTCATGATTACCAGCAATATAAATTAAACGTTTAGCAGTAGAAGCAGCGACTTCAATCTCACTAATAGCTTTGTGAACTTCCTCTACTTCTTCTTGTAGTTTATTTGTTCTACCGGGGTCTTTACTATGTGAACTTACAGAATAAAAATCTGCAAAATCACCGAGAATAACCACAGTATGTGGCTTGACTTCTTTTATTACTTTTAGTAAAAGCTGAAATGCTTTTTTATTATGATAAGGTACGTGTGTGTCAGGAATAAATATAATTTTTTCCATACACTAGAAATGTACCTGAGTTTATCTATATTTGCAAGCTAAAGTAGAATACCCTGTTTTAAAAGAATAGTTTTAGCTTCATTAGAAAGATATTCTTTTACATGAACATTTACCCAAGAAGCTGATAAATGTTTTCCTGGACATAGTTTATTCTGGTTCGAGGAGGCTCCTGGAGTATCCGTATGGCCAGTTATAGAAGCGTTATTCCAACGCACTATAAGAGAGCATAGTTCTTGCACTGCATTAAGCTGCTCTGACGTTGGTGTTTCTTTACGAAAGTCACCCAATACTGCAAGTTGTATGCCATTTTTATTTAGCCGTAAGGCTCCAGGAGCTTCAAATCGTAATTTTACTGCTTGTTCTACAGTTCCGTCTGGTAAAACCACAAAATGGTAGGGCATTCTCCTACCTGTTTTACCCTCGTCTGGGTGGTCATAAAACCACCTAGCTATTTCTTCAGCGTTATTCCCACACCCTTTAATACGGTGTAAAACAATAATATTCGCTATTCGCGGATCGCGTTTGCCACGGGGAGGTTCTATATTACAAACATCTGTTTTATCGAGAATTACCATATGAAGACCGAGGTGGGAATCGAACCCACCCATAAAGAGACTCTACCTTTCGAGCTAATCGGTCCCATACTTTATTTCAATTCTTTTTTCTTAAGTAGCGCAACGAGATCCATAATAAAATGCATAATAGAAAGACCGCCACCCGCCAACACATATTGTTGGGGATCAAGGGGGGACAATTCAGGGTATTTCATAGAAAGCACTGCCAAAAGCAGACCCAAACCAAAGTAAAGAACTTTTCGCGGTACTTTACCTAAAAGTTCTTGTGGTAACACACCAACTTTTTGTAAAAGACCCAGTAAAAATTTCTGCATTTTATTTTTCCTCCAAAATCTTATCTAATTTTAATTCAATTCTTTCTAATCTTTGTTCAATCTTATCAATTAAAGTTTCTAATACAAGAATCTTTTTTCCATGCTCTATAGATGATGCCACAAGCGGGGTAGCTGACGCAAGTAGAATTGTTAAGCTAATACCAATAGCCCACTTACTAGTCGCGCTCATCCAGAAACTCTCTTAACAAGTAAGCCGGAACCGATAAACTTATATGGTTATATCGTGTTCCCCCCGACACAAGCATACCTAAAACATTACCGTAATCATCAAGCAAAGGACTACCGCTATTGCCGCCAGAAACCGGAACAGAACTCCATAAACCTTCAAGATTATATCCTACAATATAACCCTCTGTGGTAAACGGATATATTCCGTGGGGGGCTCCCACAATCCAAACATGTTCGCCAGAAATGGCATGACGTTCCCGTAAGCGCAAATTTTTCATCTTATGCTTTACTGGTTCAAGCTCACCAAGCTCACATACATCTTGCTTTTCCCAAATACGCTTTGGAAAAAACACTCCGCCATGATGTAACTGTCCCTCGGTACCAACATAAGTAAGACTTGCTGTTACCCCGTTAGTTGCCATATACATACAAACATGACCAGCAGTAAGTAAATGACCTTCTAGAAGAAATGCCGTTCCATAAATGCCAGAATCTTTATTATAAACATTTACTCGTGCACTTACATAATTCTTCTGGAAACCGGCACACGAAATTACAAAAAATAGTACGGGTAAAAAACGGAGTAGGTTCATACTCCATTATATCATACTGTTTTATTCTTTGGCTATAAAAGCATGAACACTACCGGCAATTTCTTCGTCTAAGAATTGTGCTGGGGTAACCGTTCGCCGTTCAATAGCATACATGCGAACTTGATTTGCTGAATCTCGGTATATGTGTAAAGCCCTGAGATTACTGGGGTTTACGCTACCCCCATAAGCATTACTTATAAATGTAGCTAATTGTGTCAACTGACCCCCAGAAAGAATAATTTCATTTACTTTCTTATCATATATTGCGTCACCAGTTGCCATCTTAAAAACTCCTTTATTTTATTAGTGTAAAAATTAAATCTTGCATAGCCTCTTTGTAAAAAGAAGCCGCAAATTGTTGAAATTCAATATTCCTTACTGCAATAGTGGGGTGTAGTGTATACCCGTGGGTAAAAGAAAAATTACAGGTATACTCATCATTATGAGGGGCATTATTTTTTCTCCATTCTTCATTAAGGTAAAGCAACCAAAATTCAGATACTGGGGGCCACTTATGTGTTAAATCTCCATAAGCACGAGCTGAACTCCAGTGCGGTGTTATTATAGTACATGTACTCTTTGATTTTAACACACGATAAAGTTCATTAGCAAAGTGTATACGTTCTTGTGGTTCTAAGTGCTCGATGAAGTGGCTGGAATAGGCTTCATCAACCGAATTATCTTCCCAAGGCCATTTCCCCCGTAGGTCGAGTACATGCTTAACTTTACCACCAAACTCTCGTATGTCTACCCCCTCAAAGCCTTCTTTGGGGTTTGGTCCACAACCGAAATCAAGTTTCATGTTTCACCAAAATAGATCTGTGTTTGCATCATAATGCCCGACCCTTACGCTGCAATCGATCGCGCAGCGATAACCATACTTTCTTGCATCTGCCCAAAAATAAAGATCCTGGGTTCCGACACCTTCCTGACCGGCGACCGTCTTAAACCATGGTCTCCGAAGCCTGTCGTCCTTGAACATCGACAGGCGCCAAAGGTTAAAACCCATACCCGTACCACAGCACTCGACCAGACCACCGTTTGGATCCGGAGGCTGCGGTCGGAAATTAAGAACCGGATCCTTGGGGTCTCCCCAGATCTGAGGAACCCCACCTTCCCCCTTTGTCCAGTATAAACCACCAATACAAGCGAGCTCCGGATGCGCCTCCATGCGAGCGATTAACCGAATAAGACCGTCAGATGGAGGCGAATTATCATGCTCAATTGTCAATAAATACTCCCACTGCGACAATTCGGGGTGTTGCAGTATCGCGCTAATTGATTGCGAATAGGCATCACCAACCTCCATGCCTATTGCCGCCATGCGATGTGCAGCTTGATTCGGCGGAAAAATTAAACCGCAATGCGATAAGTAAACCTTGGTTGGTATTGATTTCGACGCTGGGATTATCATTAGGACGCGCTGCTTTTTCCACGTCCCGCCTTCGATGATGCGTTTTGTCGATTCCGGCAGGCTGTTGTTGTGCGCACCGTCGAATGGCAAGCTTACAATCTCTGACTTCACGCAGCACTCGCTGGCGCCACGGGACCGACGGCAGGAAACGCTACCATGTCGCGGCAAAAAAAATCAACCATCATCTCGACCCAAGCCAAATGATATTGGAGCGCATCTGAGACGAGTTACCGGTCCCGGTAATCGCCGATGTGTGGATTGATGCTGGCATAATGTTAACATTGGCCGCCGCGCCCGAAGTGGTCCTACTATGGATGCCGAGAAAACGCAGGGCATTCACACTGATATTTGTTGCAAACAACGACCCCTGTGTGGTCTGTGACGCGCTGGCGTGCATTGCGGAGAATGAACCAACGGCAGCACCGCTTGTGCGCATCGTCTGCATATAGCCCAACCAGTACTCCCCACTGGCCAGGCTTGTTGCCTGGCTGTGAAGTATCGCAAGCCTAGGGCCGGTCATCGAGGCGGATATATTACCACCGACGCTTGAGCTGTTGCTTGTGGAGTTCGTTCCCCAGAACCAGTAGTGAGATCTTGCGGTGACACTGTTTTGCGACAAATGGACCTGGAAATGAAACGTTGACACGAGCGACAGAGCAGTGTCCCCGTTGAGAGTGTAAAGGCCATACATCTGCGCATTTGTAAGTGAGCCAGTTCCGGCAACTGTCTGATGGGAGATCATGAATCCGGCAGTGTTGAATGTTATGTAATTGGGGACCACGAACGGTGCAAGATAAAGCGAGTACGAGGTTAACGATCCTCCGACAGCGGTGGTCGTTGCCCCTGAGTACGCGGACGATGTTGCATGTCCGTGGTCCTCCCAGTACGGGAACCTTGACAATGTCGCAGCACCCCCGCCTCCCGGGCTAGGGCCGCTTATCGAAACAGTGGCCCCGTTGGCTCCAGTCGACTGAGACAGAGTGATATTATTGGTCCCCACAAGTACAAGCTGTGTGCCGCTGATGCCTGTTGAGCCGGCAGTGTTGCCGAGATTGGAAACGCCAGCCGAAAAACCGGCACCGCCGCCGGCAGGTACACTTATCAAAACACTGCCATTGGTAACCCCCACCGACGCGACTCCCGCGCCAGCAAACGATATCGCATTTAGATTTTGCGTACCGCTTGTTGATTGCGTAGTGTTAGACACGGCGAACATCGATGCGCGCACGCTTGCCGCAGCAATAGACCCATTCGTATTGGTCCAGCTTAAGTTAGAGTTGTCGCTAAAGCCAAGCGTCTGAAATGCACTCGACCCACCAGCCGCACTAAACGCTTGGTTACTTTGGCTTGTGAGTGCGTTGTGTGAACCGACTATCGTGTGCGATCCACCAGCACCACTTGACAGAGAAAGAGTGACACCGTTGAGATTTGTAAAAGCTAACCTTGCAACAGTGCCGCTTGTTGCGTTATCGGAAATTGTCCACGAGCTATTTGTTATTGTCGGGACAGTGTAAGATCCGACAACTGATCCACCACTGTATAGAAAACTCATTCCGTTAGCATTACCAAAACTAGCGGTCTGGAAAGTCGAACTACCGTTGCTGGCAGAAATCGCCTGATTGCTTTGTGATGTTAGCGCATTGTGTTGAGCTGTAATAGTTGACCCATTTAGCCCAAAAGATATACCATTACTATCGGATAAAACAACATCACTAAGATTTTGGCTTGTGGTCCCAGCACTAATATTAATATTAGTAAGGCCACCCCCACCCGTACCAAGCGTTACCCAGGAATTGTCCCCCCGCAAATAAACGGTACTGCCGGTGGCCCCTTGCCCGAGCTGGGAGGCAGGAACATACCCAGTAACCAGCATTTTTACGCCATATCAGAAAGTTGCAAGTGTGAACCGCGTTGGATAGTTAAGGTTCCTGTTGTTGCTGCGTTCATAGCATACCGTGGTATGAAAGTACCTGTACTGGATGGTGTAAAAGTACCCTCTGCACTAAAGGTGCATTGGCCGGTTGCCGTTGCCTGTGTCACCGCCGTAGCTAATGCGGTGGTTTGTGTAGCTTGCAACGGGGTTGCGGTTCCTGTTTGCCAGAGGACATTATTAACCCGAAAATCGGTAGCGGTTGCTCCCCCGCCGTTATAGTCTACCTTTAGGCCATCAGCCGCGACTGTGTTAGACAAATACAAAACCATTTTAAAAGCGTATTTGCGGCCTGATATAACGTTTGCAGTTAAGCCGGTTGTCGCAAAGGTTGTAGTAGTGTTTGTGCCCGAGGCGCCTAACATAACATGGCCAGCGGCTTGTTGGATATACCCACCACCCGATGATCCATCGCTTACTTTTAGGGTGTTAATGTCAAGCCGGCCTAAACCAGTGTCGTTTGTCGCGCTACCACTATTTGCAGTAGCACTCCAACGAATAGTGTTAGTGGGGTCTAGATGAAATCCATTAGAAAAATCCCAAAATGGTCTATTAAGAGCACCGGTACCGCTTGTAACACCAAATACCCCAGCCCAAAACTGTTGTCCAGAACCGCCTGCCCTAGAGGTTAACACAGTTGTGGTAGCAGCCGTTGCTGTGATCCTGTAACCGGCTGTGCCGGCGGCATTTGTTACACGTAAAGAACCGTCCACTGGAAAGTTAATACCACCCAGCCCAGACCACAGTAAAGAATAGGCATTAGAAGCGAAAGTAATATCACCGCTTACCAACCCACCAGAAAACGGGTCTTTCTGCCCAAGGCCAATAGCGTTTCCTGCATTTCTAGGCATTTGTCACCCACGCATAGACATCAACAATATCACCCGCCGCACCAGCAGTACCGCTTACAGATACGGTAATTTCGTCGCAGCCCTGAACATTAAAATCTAACATATAAGAACCCGTAGCTGCGATAGCATAGCTATCTGTGTAAGCAGCGCGGGTACCGGTTCCGCCAGAAATACCAACCGAGGTTATATTACCGGCTGGTAAAAGAGTGTTATTTACCAGATGTTTTCCGGTAGCTGATACAAGAATAGCTGTAACTGCCGTCCTAGCGGTTAGGTTTACCTGTAAAATAACACCGATAGCCGCTCTTGTATTTATTGTGAAAGTTCTGGTAGAGGCTAATGTTTGCTGGCTAAGTTTTAGACCCTGGTAAGTTTTTCTTAAAAATGTGTGCATTATACTTTATCCTATTTTATTTATAATACCATATCTGACTAAGGTTTACTATATCTCATGTTTTCTTTAGCCTTTTCATACAAGTTGGTTGGGCCAAAATAGTCTGGTTTTACAACTTGTTTTCTTACCAGCGGGTTTTGCAAACCCTTGCCCAAGGCTAATCCGCCCAAAATCGGAAAATCATTCATTACTTTGAACTCCATTGCTAACGTAATAGCCTCATCATACTTTTGTTGATCTATTAAAGTTCTAATTAAATTACCGTAAGCATCCCACGGACGTTGAATGGGTTTAAGAGCCAACCTTTTTAATCTTTGATTTTCTGGTATAGGGTTGCCGGAATAAAGTTCTGTTCCGGTAAGCTCTTCCACGATAGCGGTGGAAGCTAAGCCCATATTACCCGCAAAAAACTTTAAAGGATCTCCTAAAGCCTTATTAAGTGTGTCGAATGGAGTTGTTACGAAACGCTCCGCAACAAAAGAATTAGGGCCTAGTTTTTCCGGTCTTTGGTATTTTTTTGCAGCTACCATGTAGGAAGGGTCTCTATAAAGTTCCGGCAAAACCTCTGTCGGCTCTCCGCCCTCAGGTACTTCTCTTAGGTGTTGTAAATTTTGTGCTCGTGCCAGCCGCTCCCAATTCATAATTCTACTGGGGTGCTGTACTAAAGATCGAATAGTGGCTGGAATTGCGTGGCTATTCCAGTAGTAGAAACCCAAAACGTCTTTCATTCCCCGCTGAAACTTGGATAAGCGAAAATAATTTCCGGTATATTCTGCCGCTTTTTGTGCAGCTCGCGCCCTGTCTTCGAGGCTACCGTCTGTAAGATTGCCTAAGTAAGATACAAAATGCTGGTAGTCATCTATAATGCCGTTTATAGCTTTTGCGCCAGTATATGTTGTAACGGTATCTGTTAGCTTTTGTGTCGTGTTGGGTAAGAATTGTGTCCAGTCCCCCCCTGTTTTCTTGAAAGAAGAATAAAGCTCTTGTCCAGAACCGACAATCATGTCTTCCCGCGCCCAGGCTAAAAGTTCAGATAATTGATGTATTTTTCCATCAGGTAGTTTGTAGCCTATTTTCAGGGCTTCGTCAGACTTTGATAACGCAGAGGCTATTGCTGTGTATAATGCAGCGCTTTGGGTTCTAGGATTAGCACCACGCAAGCCTTTTTGCACTAAAGACCACTGGAAAGCTGACGTAGCATTAGTCATGTAATAGGCTGGCACCATGAGGGTGGAGCTTACCTTCCAAAGCGACCCGATGCTGCGACTGACGCCCAGCATAAACCGTGCCGCTTCCGCAGATTCCTTCGTAGGCCGGGGGTACATTTCCTCCAGGCGCTTCGTAAGAAACGCCGGCACAAGAATTTCCGTCTCGTTAATGTTCTTACCGGCTTTCAGATCATCGCTGGAAGTAACAGCTTTTAGGAAATCGCCTTTTATATCCGCACCGCCATAAACTTGCTTTAATCTAACAAAATCAAGGCCAGTTTCTTCTTTGAGAGTGTAAATTTTACTTTTTACAACACGATCTACTGCAACTTGTTTTAAAAGAGCTAATTTATTTTCCGCTACTGTTCGTTCTTCCCTATTCCAGGAAACAAGAGATTTCTCCAAATCATTTGCCGCTTTTCTATAAAGGGGGTCCTGGGAAACCAAATCTTGTAATTCTTTCCCACTAAACTCGGCGTAAAGGTCATGCTTTTTAAGGGTTTCACCGACCCCAGCAAGTTCCCTAGAAATCCCAGCCGCTCTTGACTGGCTACGGGCGGCTGCTTCCCACTGTAGGAGTGGGTCTTCTATATAACCGGCCCCAACCTCACGTGCTTTTGCACTTTGTGCCTCAATCCGAGATCGGTCCCGCCTAGACAAACCAAAACTATTTTCATCCTGGTTTAAACGAACTTCTTGAGGATGGCCATACTCCCTTCTTGTTTGGACTTCTTCGAGAAAACCTTTTTCATTAAATTTCCTGGCATGGTACCCGCCCACCCGGTCTACACGAGCCTTGGCTACTTCCGCAGAAAGGTTTGAAAAATTATCATAAGCGGCTTTTAATTTGCTGTTATTAACAACATTGTACAAAGCGTTTTCATGACCACTAGCTGTGGGGTTTAAAGCACGGCTTACAAGTGTTGATTCTTCTTCTGTTAGGGGTGGAATTTTGCTTAAAGAAGATTCAATCGCAGAACGCCAAGATTGTTCCTCAAACAAACCATGCATCTCGGCAAGTTTTAACTCATCCTTAAGTGTTTGTGGTAGGTTATATGGTAATTCCCCACGATGAACAAAATATTCGCGAAAAACCTCCATACCCTTTGATCCCATAGCTTTATCGACAAGGCGCTTAGCGGACGGCATATTTGCCACTTTGCCGATAGATGCTGCTATGGGCGATGGTGCTGCTAGCGAACCAACAAACTCTAGTAGGTAAGGGTGTTTCTCAGCCAAAGAAAAAAGCTCATCTTTGTTTAGTTGGGAAACTCTCTCAGAAACAAATTTGTCCTTTGCTATTTGTCGTTCAGCATCATCTTTGAAAGGCTGGTTTTGTAAAAAAGCATCAGCCTCTTTGCTGGCTTTATCTATTTTTTCTTGGTTTAGGCTAGCGAGGTAGCCAGAAAGACCAAGACCGTCTTCCTCTTTCCACCAACGCCGATTTGCTTCATCAACCCCCGTTGTCACCATTTTTTTGTAGGTCTGAGCCGCGCCCATAGGATCTTCTACCAACTGTTTGAAAAACATTGTTGGAGAAATACCCATGATGGTAGTTCTATTTGCAGCCTCTCCAGCACTTTGGGTAGCTTTTAATTCCTTAAGCGCACCACCCGCAAAACCAAAAGGCACTTCTATCTCAACATCCAAGGCCTTATATATTTTACCTGGTATACCGCCGGGGTACTTTTCTCGTAGGCTTAATTCTTTGCGGACAGCTTCAGTACCAAAAGTTTCTCCCAACGTTCTAAGCTCATTTTCAGAGAAAGGAAGTTTGTCTTGAATTTCGTCCAAATCTTGCTTCGAGAGGGGACGTCCTTTATACTCCTCCAAAACCATTCTTTTTTGCTTTTCTCGTAAAGCATCAAACTGCTCACGATGCATATCCAAAGCAAAGTCTATAGCTTCTTCGGGGCGGTCCGCAAAACCTAAATTATCATATATGGTTTTAAAGAAAGATTTTGCCGCATCAACATGGGCACGTGTTGTGTACTTTTTAGCGACAAGACTACCAACAGCATCAGCAACTTCCTCGCCACCCCAGGTTTGTTCAAAAGTTTTTCTAAAAGGCGTATTTTTTGATATACTTTCTTTTTGTTCTGGGGAAAGAGTCATTTCTTCTGGAGAAGAAAAAAGGCCCTCTTTTACTTTCTTACCGTATATATCTTTAGCTAACTGTGTTTTTTCAAGAGCCTTTTTTCTCTCAGTAGCAACGACCTCATCCAACCTTTGCTGGGAGGGACGCTCCCCTTCTTGTTCATAAAGTTGTTTTTCAAGGTTAGTGCGGAAAGATGGTGAAAAAGGATCATCCCACGTATTTAATTCGAGGGCTGTTCCTACCTTTGCTTTGTAAAGTTTTGATCTAGCAAGCCTCTTTCGAGTATCTTCCCTCTCTAGCTCACTAATGCTTGGGGTTTTTGGCATTTTTTACCGTTGGGTAATGTCCAGGGCTAAGTCTTTCCACTCATCCCCAAACTGGTCTTCCATGGCTTTATAAGCATCTTCTACCGGACGCCCCTGTCGTCTCGCGGCTGCAACTTGCATTGCCCACATATCTGCCATATTTGCGTATTTCCGCCCACGTGCCCTATCTTCTTCGGAACCGACCGGATTTGAGTACAGTTTAGCGTTTTGTCCAAGTACACTTGAAATCTGTTTTACAGACTTTTCAAAATCATCTTGTCCACCTACCTGCCTTGCTCTAATAGTAGCATTGCCCCGTATCCTAGCAGCCTCAATAAGCCCTTTGTTTCGTTCTTTAACTTGTTCTAGTCTATTCGCCCCTCCCATTGAAGCACGTTCCCCCCTGCCTTCCTCTATTAACCTTTGGCGGTCATAGTCTTCACTCTTCCTCATTTTCCAGAGGTTAAACTCGTGTTTTCTACGTGCCTCATCCGACATACGTTCTAGTTTAGCCGACTCATAACCAAGTTCTGCTTGTTCTCTAGCCCTCGGCGAACGTAAGCCTTCTGTTGCCTCCAGTTTGTCACCGCCTTGTGCCGCCGAAATACGGCCATAAAGCTCTGCTACGCGGAGGTCTCGGTCAAACTTTGCTTGTTCAGCGGCTTCATAGCTTTGGTTGGCGCGGGATAGCTCATCAAAAGCACGGCGCGCACTTTCTTTATCTTGTAGTTTTTGTTGCTGCCGAGCCACTCGTTGTTCAGCAGCTCTCTGCATTTGTGCAACGAGCATCCTCTCATATACAGTTGATCCCAAAGATGGCATTATTTCACCTAGTAAATGTTAGAACCGCCCGGTTTAGAATACAAAGTGCGAGTATCTGCATAGGGGTTTGTACTAACTTCTCTGTTTTGGTTCATATAATTTTGATTATAAGATGCTGGTGGTAAACTTTGTCTGTTTCTAGAAAAATCTCTGCCGGCGTCATACTCTTGTTGATTAAACTTTACAGAACCCATATCGGCTCGTTGGTTACCACTACCTCTTTGTTTTACAGACTGCTCTTGTCTTTTCTGTGCAGCCATACTGCCGGCTAACCCACCAAAAGCCTCGGCCATGTAGCCCATTTCTTCGTCGGAGGGTGGTCGTCCATGTGTTTTTTTAAAATCCTTCGCAAAAGCTTTCATTGAATACCCTTTGCGGCCTTTATGTTCCTTAGCAAATTGATTGCGTTCATACATTTCCTTACCCGTGCCAAGAACACCACCCACTAAAGCCCCTATACCAGCACCTATAGGCCCCGCGGCGGAACCAGCTTTCATTCCAATACTAGCCCATTTGTGGTGTTGTCGTAGACCAGCTTCCTCGTCATCCAAAGCTTGCTGTTCTTCCCTGGCTCTTTCAGCCTCGAATTTATCCATCATTCTCTGGTTGTACTCGGCACGTACCATGGCTAATTTCTGAAGTTTTTGTAGCGAGTTTTGGTACATTTGCTCGCTCTGTTGTCTTTGCTGTGAATACATGTTATTTGGGTCGACAGCCATTAGTTTCTCCAAGGAACATAAGTTTGCTGAATATTCTGCTGTGTTGCCTGCAAGTCTGCGGTGGCACGATCATTCTTTGTTGTATCAGACTGCCCTAGGTAAATGTTTTTAAGGTGTTCTGGGCCGGGCATACCCCGCCCTGAGGCGGCTGCTCGCATAATATATCTACGTACAGCTTCCATGCGAGCTGGGCTTTGGTCCAGTATCTTATACTTTTTAAGCATTGCGTTGATAGCATCATCTACTTGTTTTGCCGGTACTGTAGCACCACCTGACACGTAATTGCCTTGGGCATCGGGCACAAGACCTCCTCCAGCGCTAGCGCCACCCAGCCCGGGCGGCACATTAAGCCTACCAGCTAAGTCTGCTGGTAATTCCTGGTTGGCCTCTGCCATTAGCTTTGCAACTTCCATATCAAAGTTACGGGCTTGTTGCTCTCTTTGAAATTGTTGTTCCTGCAAACGGTTAGCCCTATCTAACCGGCTCTGGAAATATTCTCTAGCAAGATTTCGACCAGCAATGTCATGTTGTTGGCGAGCCTGCGTCATTTGCTGCATACCGCCAACTTCGGCTTGCCTGTAACCAGATAAAAAGGCGCCACCAACACCCGATCCCATGCGGGCATCGATAGCCATGGCGCGGCGCCGACCCGCTGAGGTGGCCCTGTTAATAGCGTCCTCTTGTGCTCCCCAGGTACTTTCGTGCTGTTTAAGGAGATCGTTGTAATAACCCTCAATATCAGCAAACTGATTGACAGGTGGCTGCGGGGGTTGTGCTCCCCCGGCGCCGGTGCCAGCAAGCGGCGCTGCGGGCGGTCTCGGGACCCCGGGCGGTGGGGGCGCTACATCGCGCGTCGGTGCTGCTACAGGCGCTGCGGTTCTCTGGGGCTGTGCCTGCGCCGGCGCTGCGGGCAACCTCCGTACCCCACCAGCAGGCTGTTGCTGGGCCGGTATTTGTGACATACCACGATACACATTAGAAGTAATTGGCATTTTATGCCCTCAATCCGTTTACACGTTTAAGTTTGATGGAAATTCCCCAGGAGCCAGAACCCGTTGCCCAACCAGTACCGGCTGTAGTAATATCTAGGATAAAAAAGTTTGGGCGCGTAGCGCTAGTACCGGCGGTTGTCGAGGATAAGCTGGTAACTTGTGTTTGTTGGTTTGCTACACCCGTTGTAAGGCCAGCTTTTATTGTAGTAAAGCCGTCAGTATGATTACCATATTTTAAATCCATTGTAACCCCTCCTGTGGGGGCTGTAACTGAAATATATGTCATGTGCTCTATACCAAGAATCGTGTAGCCCCCCGTCCCACTGCCCGAATCATAAGGTATGCCACCAACAACAAGAAAAGCAGTAGTACCAGAGTCTAGAGGCGCCCCCGTCCAAGTAGCGCCTACAACAATCTCAAAATCATCATTAGCAAGACGATCATTAGCAATGTTTGCCCCGGAAACAATATCGGCACCAGTTATATTGCCATTTATCTTATTTTCGACATCAGTAAAATTCTGATTAACTTCAGAAGCAACTATTGTAGTTGCTGCGGAAAATGAATTTGTAACGTAAAAAGCCATGGTTAACCTAAAAAATAAAACTTAAATCAGCTATACAATAAACAGCAGCAACATACCGCAATGTCCCGGATTGTGTTAAACTCGGTACAGTAGCATTTGCTGGTAACCCATCCGTAACTCCCGCCTTAAAAAAAGGCCGCGCCGTTCTTGACACTGTTGTAGTAATCATATTATACACCGGATTAGAGTTGTTTGACCAGCTTCCCAAAAAGTAAGGGACATAGGCATTTAACTCTACTTGGTTAGGTAATGTAATTGTTTTTATCCCCGTAGTTGCTGCGCTAAAACTAACTTCGGTACCAGGAACCAGAACAAATTTACGCTCCTGCCCCCCAATATAACGGTAAAGAGCTGTTTTTAATACAGCTCCGGCTGTTGCTACAGAATGTACGGTGATTTTTGCTGTATCAACAAGCCTAGCAAATGGAACCATGTCACAAAAAGAAAAATGTAATTCATTTGCGGTATGGGCATTAGCCCCCATATCACCCATAAGGTTATGATTAGCCACATACCAACCAAGTCTTCGGGGTAGCCCACTTACACGTGTGGCGTCGGACTCCCGTTGATCTACAAGACCCTTATCGAAACGAGGGCCACGTCCCCCTGGTATGGAATTATACCGACCCATTAACGTAATTTACTTCCTAACCAATCTAGTAAGATATCTAACCTGCTCTTCGCGGGTAGTCTGTTAAGGTTATGTGGATCTGGCGGTAATCGCCCTAATTCCTCTACCTGAACTTCTCCTTTATTTGCTTCTGCGTACTCTAGTTGCTTATCCCGCAAATACCGATCGTGGGCTTCTGGTCCCATAGCGGCCCTATCTAGTTGGTACAAGCCCTGCTCTGCTGTCCCGTGTTTCCAGGGCAGATCCTGTACCTGAAAATTCCCGTAAGGTGTTTCATATGCCTGGAGGTCGTGATTATTCCCAACGTAATAGTTTTTAGGGTTTTTCGGAGGATAAGCATAACGCAATTCATCGCTTCTTTTTTGTAAAGCGTCCCGTATATCCCGTTGCCGCATTATAGACTCGGCGTCTTCTCGCGACGGGTTATTACCGTGAAAAATACGATATGATCTTCTATCGTATTCGTCCTGTAACTCCTGCATCGCTTTTGCTTGATCTTCGTCTGCCAGTCTCATTTCATCATTTTTTGCCATGTTAACGCACCCCTAGTGGTATATAACCAAGTTGAACACTTCTTAGCTGTGCTCCCACACCAAAGTTCTCTATCCTGAACTGTGCCCATTCACCGTGTTTTCTATAACAAAGTCTTCTACTACGACGTTTAGTTTTAACCCAAGTTGCTGTGTCCCATTGGTCCGTACCACCCCACGTGTCTTCTGTACTATCTGTAAAAGATAAGTTAACTGCACTGGCGGGGGGGTCTTCATCCTGCACTAAAACATGGGCTTCACAAGACATTCGTGCGTTTCCATCTAATGTGATGTCCCCCCACAATTTAGTGCTGTTCGTACCGTAACCAAAACGGTGGGAAAGAATGTAAGACCCACCGGTAGTATTACCAGAAACTACTGTAGCGCATATTTCAAAAGCATTGCTGCCAGAGTAGGCTTTATCCATTTGCATAAGTTGACCTAGGTGGTCAACGAAATAAACTTCCTCTGCATTGAATTGGCTATTAACTGCAAACCAGCCCTGGGGTGTAATACCGTCCCATTTCCACCAACTATTATGTTTGTAATCGTAAACTAATGTCAGATTATTAAACGTATTTGCTCCGCTTGGCACAGACAAAATATAACATTGTTTAGAACGCACATGGGTCGATGCAGATAAATACCGATAGGAAGAATTTATTGTTTTAATAGTTAAATCAATGGGCTGGGAAATCTTCCTAACATCGGGTGTGCCATCGCAAAAATAAATCCCATCTTCTGCTAGAAATACTAAACCACCAGGAATATTCTGAATAGAGTTAGCAGAAACACAACCTACACCTTGTTTAATAAGGCGTGGACTGAATTGTCTAAGCCCTAAATCATCTTCGCCAATGTCAACAAGCTGCCAGATAGAATCTTGTTTGAAAATAATAACATTTTCATTAAGGACTGCTAGGCCCGTGATATCCGAGCGATCTTCACCTACAATATAAGCAAAAGATTCTGCTGGCCAGACTTTATAAGCAGGTTCGGGGGCTGACCAGCGAACAAGTTGTTTATCATCTATCATATTTGCTGCAAAAAGTGTTCCTTGGTGATATAAATAATGCTGGGCTTGTGGCCAAGAGCCTAGTTGTGGGATTATATCGGGATGGAAATCTGACTTAATACCTTCGACAGTACCAACAAACTCGGGCCGGTCTTCTACTTCTGCAAGTCCTATTACTGTATCACCTAAACCAGCAGCTTTTTCTACAACTTGTTTACTTAAACATTTATATCCAGTAGCAACAAAAACCTCGTCAAATTGGGGTATTTCTACGAAAGAAAGAATACCGCCATTCTCCAAAGAAAAAGAGAAAACATCTCCAGAATTATATAAGCTTTCTATATTGACATCTTCGCCAATAACTTGCTTAAAGTAATTTGCACGCTTAGATACTTCGGAAAAATTAAAACCATAAATAATGTTTGTATTACTTATTCCAATAAGCTGTTTAATAAAAGTGGTTATCGAGGCACCGGCTAAAGAAACGGTAACTGTTTGAGCCCCTAGAACAGCATCGTCATTCAGAAATTCTACGCGAAGCCACGCAGATCTTGTAACACTATTGATTGTAAGGCTTGTATAGTTGTTTGGCCAACAAAAAAAGATTTCTTGGCTTTCCCTGACAAAATAACTAGAAAAAGTATTGTTGGCTATAAGAGTTACATGATCTAGGGTAAGCCAACCACTTGTTGTATAAACCTCAATTTTTAATAAAGTACTGGTTCCTGTACCAGCACCGCTAGCGCTAAAAATAAGTTGGTTTATAGCCTCTGTAGCCGAAAGACCGTCTATTCCAATGTAAAGCCTATCACCGGTGCGTGTGTTTGTCTTAGAAACATAAGTACCTGTAATATTTGAGACGTTTGAGTAACTTGGGGTTGATGTGGTATTATCTTCTTTTATGAGCTGTAAGTTTGTATAGCCAGTAACACCTTGCGTTTTAAGCGTACCTACACCCCTAAAACTAGGTCTGTGCTCTAGTATACCGTTAGGACACCAAACATTCAGGGCATCTAAAACCTGATTTGGGCGGGCGTTTTCTGGCTCTTGGTTTATACCGCCCCGAAAATCAGTCTGTCCCACATAGCGGTAGTTTTCGCGGCCCATAAACCATACCTTATTTTTCTTGCGCTTTTTCTTTAGCTTTTAATTCGCGCTCAGCTTCAAATTTCTTTTGATTCAAGCGACGAGCTTCGTCTGCTTTAAAATTTGTAACAAAAGATCTAAATTCCTCTTCTGTCCGAAGGGGAAATTCTGGGTTAACAAGACGAAAGTACAAACGACGTAAAGCAAGATCTTTCAGCCCAAAAATAAACTCATCGACTGTTTTGGGGTCTGTTGCCATAGACTTTGCTATTTCTTGCTCTTGTTGGTACAAAGCAGGAATATCTGCTTCACTCGGACCCAAAATAGCTTTAATGTCCATAAGACGAAGGTAAGCTCGTATATCATCTAACTTCCAAGAGTGGTTTGGCCTGAAAGCGGGTAATTCTCGTGAACGAATCGCTGAGTCACGAGAGCCTTTCGTTCTGTTATTTTCTCGATTCAAAAACCATTCAGCCGCTTTCTTTTTCAAACGTGTTTGTTGAAAAGCCGGTAAACGCATAATTTCTTTGCCGTAGTTCTTACCTGCTTCTTGTCCGTCCATGGCTACGTAAAAGTCCTGACCAAGATCCATTTCCCGCACAATAGTACGGGGTTCTTTTTTGGGATTTGGTACAGCAACATCTTCCCAAACTTTATATTTGCCATTAAAAGTACGTTGTTTAATCTCGTCGGGAGCGTCAGGATCACCAAGCATATTTGCTATGATAACAAATTCTTGTTCATTGGGCTGGTTAAACACAGTCCCATACCGTTTTTCTGGATCACCAATAAGCTCAATATTTCCTGGGTATTCTGTTAAAAACTGTAAGGCTAAACTTTCTGAAACCGCACGCTCTGCACCCGCAGGAATAACTTTCAAAGCACCCTCTACAAGTACTGATACATCCCTATTTAAATTGTTTCTAATAATTTGCTGTTTTTGCATTTTTACCTCTAGTAAGTAGTATAACCGCTATCTTCTAATCTGGGCGTGATCCAATCCGCATTCGAGGCGGGGCGTCCACGACTCCAGTATTTAAATAAATCTAAACGCAATTCCTCTTGTTTTTCTTTCCAACCAACTGGAATATTTTGATCAGAAATAAGCCTAAAATCGATAGCAGTCTCCCAGCAAATTAGTTCGTGAAATAGATCTGGAATAAGTACTGGAATATCTGCATCTGCTGTTAGGGTAGCAGGTTTTTTCCAGTAGTAACAACGAATTGTTTTAGTCGAACTCGGGCCCGTGGAGCCCCAAGAAAGTTCATTCGGTTTCGAGTAAAAAATCTCATAAAAATCTGGGCTTTGGCCAACCACTAGCTCAGTGCCGGGTGCCCCAGAAGTAATATCACGAAATTGGTACACAAGCTCTGCTCGTACTGTTGTTGGCAGTGTTTTTGTAATAGAACTACCAGCCCAGGAAAAATCTTCATAATCTAAAATATGAGCCGCATTGCCTTCCTGCAAACCAAGCCTAACAAGTCGCTGGTAGGCATAATTAATAAGTTGGTTTAATCGAGAAGTGGTAATATTTTGGTCGCTTTGCCCATCATTAAAATTTATCAAAAAAGAAGTATAATCACGTATTTCTGAGAATTGCATGATTAAACCAATTTAGCTTTTTTGGGAACTTTTAGGTTAAAAACGTCACCAAAAGACTTTTTACTGTTCTCGGCTTTTTCTATATCTGCTTTGATAAACTTGTAAGCTGTTCTGTCACTAGCATAGTGGTGTTTTCGTCCCTCTTTCCACCAATCTTTGCCAATTTGTGTAGCTAATTCTGTTTTAGTATTATCTAGGTCTTTTATTCTTTCCTGGTGAGTATCAACAATAACCTTAGCAATGGGTTTTGACCAATGACGTAAAGTTAGTAAAAATTTCAAGGAATAAACATCATAGATTGACATCCTTTGTCCATCATAACCAGTATAGCTACTATCAATAGTGGCTACCATCATAGGCACTCTGAACAAAGGATCCCAATCTCTTGCAGAACCGCCAAACCTATTAAAGATAGGGCCATTAGAAGCCTTTACCAATTTAGGCTCGCCAGCCTCCAAAACTGTTGTAACGTCCCAGAACTCTTTAGAAACCATTTTAGGCTCTTCAAAAGTACCGGCATCGCTAACATGAAAAAGCTGAACAACACAAAAAGAACCAGGGTTAAGTTCCTCCTGGTAGGTTTTGTCTCGGCCCAACCAAGCCAAACGGAGTTGGGGATGGAATCGGTAAAGGGCCTGACAGACGTAACTTGGAGGATGCATCCTAACCCTGGTCTCTTAGTTAAACAGGTGTAGTACCGCCACCATTCTGCGTAAACCAAAAAGCATAAACTTCAAACGCTTCATTACCGGCACTCTCTCGCCCAAGATTGATGACACTGGACGACACAGAGCTAACCGAAGCCGATTTACCACCGGGCGCTGAGTTACTAATATTAACATAAGCCACTGCGGGAGCTACACTTTCTCCATGAGAAACCGAGCCCGTAGCCCCATCGGGAGTAACTACAAATTTCTTAACCAAAAACGGCACGTTACAAAGAGCCGTAGTAACTGCTGAATAAGCCATATTATCCTACCTTAAACACGAGCCAGTAATACATACACGTCAGCACTGGGTGTGTTTGCAACTAAAATTTTTAAATCTTCGCCTTTATTAACTTCATACTGTGCAATATCCATCGTTGTTGCGTGGCTCAGGGTACCCGAAGACGCTACAGCCATCGTACTTGAAATTGCCGTAGTATTTCTAGCTAGTTGAACAGTTGCGCCGGCAGATGTCGCACGACCAACCGCCCAGCAATCAAGCACACGTACTTTAAAAGGCATATTTTTTACAATCGTTTGAGTAGCAGTCGCAGCCGAGACCCTTTTTACTTGTATAAAAACACCGGCGCCAAGGGAACTACCCCCCAGATACCCCATTTGTCTGCCACTAATTCCTCGTTTATCGCCCATTTTATTTCCTCGATATTGGGGGGCCGAAACCCCCCACTATCTTTATTCTATTTCAACCATTAGTACATGGTCGACTTGTCTTCATTCAAATCTTCAATTTTTCCGCTGGTGTGGCGATTGATAATGTAATTTTCCGAGATTTCAAGCATTGTCGCAGTATTTACGCCAGCATTGTCCGAACGAAGGAAAATTTCCCCGCCCTGACGACGCCACGAAAGTGGTTGTACTACGCCACGTTTAATCTGAGAAAAATCAACAAAAAACATTCTGTTATACAAAGCATCCGTATCAACAATAATGTCAATCTTGCCCAAAGCCGACTGGAAAGACGACACAGCCATACCCGCAGTTTTATCCGAGGGAGAAATACGAAACTCACCTTCGTACAGTTCTTCAACATTGATCAAAGACCAAGAATTACCCAGAACCTTTAAACCATCCTCAGGACGTTCATTGCCCGATTTTTGTTTAATACCAGCCATCATTGCACGGAACAAAAACGGAGTCAAATCCCGTAAAGTTCCACCATTATCAAGAACAAAGCTAGAATAACGTGGAAAATTTGAAACGTTAATATTTTGGAAAGAACTTGCCGCGTCGTCAACTAGCTTATCAAGGCCCGAAACAGCCAAGTTAAGAGAGTTTTGTGAACCATTTGCCCATACAAGTTTGTCACCCGCCGTGGTTCCGCCAGGAACAGACGCTTCGAGTGTTACCGTCGCATAGCCAGCAGCAGTAGGCGCCGAGGCCGTTCGGACAACTTTTACTTGTCCACGGTTTGTCGCCAGGGTCGTATCGTAAACATCAAATGAAGCCTTGTCCCAAAGCATACGAGCATCGTCAACAAGCAACGTAGTACCCGAGGTACCCGTCTGTACTACGCCCATGACACCGGAACCATCCCGGTAATTTACGCCGTTAAAATACTTCAAGGCACCAGTCATTGCGCCTTGAATTTCAGACTCAACAGCGCTAATCGCTGCGTTTTCACCCTTAATAGCTGCAATAGCACCATCAGAAAGTTGGATTTGAGCCGCCAAAAAACGACGTGCGACTTTCGCGGTCTGGTAATCTTGTTTATCAGCGATCGGAAATGCTCCACCGTCGACGGTAAATCCGATTGCCGGAGAACGAGCCGAGTGCACACGCCATTCTCGTGAAGCTCCCGCCCATCGTTCTTCCGAAATCAAATTACGCAATAATGCTTTTTGATTGAGGGTTTGCCCAATCACGTGAAGATAGTTAATGAACGCTAAGTTCGCACTATCGATAGATAGACCTGCCATATTTTATCCTATTATTGTTTTGCGGCGGTTTCTTTAGCTTTATCTAAAAAAGCTCTAAGAAGGGAACCACCCGCTTTTTGTATTTCTTTGTCAGAGGGAAGCCCTAAAGTAGTATTTGTAGTCGCCGTCGAACGGGCTGTAGCCGCTTTCGGAGCCTCTAAAGACTTTTTCACTGCTTCGCCTTTACTTCTTGCTCTAATTTTTACTTTAGCGTCAACATACTGATCTAAAAGTTTTTGAAAGTTTGGAAGAGCTTGTTCTGGATACGTTCCGGTCGCAGCCGCATAAACACTCATTAACTCAGTCAAGGCCGGATACAAGTTAGTTTTATCTTTTTCATCAAAATTAACTAACATTTTCTCAAGAGCCTGGTTTGTCATGTTATCAAACATAAGATGACGCCGCGCTCTTTCTTGTTCGGCTTGCTGTTGCTCGTAAACCCTTTTAAGATTCTCAACTTCTTGCAAGGCTTTTTGAACTTTTTTATCCGCAATAGCCTCTGCTTGTGTAAGCGTTTCTCGTTGAAAACTTGTTAAAGGATCGATTTGCTTCTCTGAGTTGTTATCTCTTGATAATAGTAGTGTTTTTAATTCGTCAATTTGACGGGCAGTTTCTAAACGCTCCTGCTTTGCTCTATTATCATATTCTAAACGTTCCTGCTCTAATTGTCTCTGTAATCGATATTCCGTTGCCCGGGCAATAGCCTCAACTTCATTATTTTTATTAACAAGTTGCTGTATACGCTCGTCCAAACGGCTTCTTTTTACAGGCTTTTCTTCCTCGTTCTCTTCTACTTCTTCTTCCGAAACTTCGTCAGTTTTGCTTTCCAGTTGCTCTTCTTGTTCCTGCTGGGCAACCCCATCCAGCGAATCTCCTAGTTGATCTTTTACCTCTTGCACAGATTCCAAATTGACTAAATCACCAACTAGCGCATCAAAACCCATTTTATCCTCTTTGGTTTAACGTCCCAGTGACGAATGTTATATAGTTAACGTCCACATAACATGACGTATAATAATATAGTGTAATGTATTGTAATGTAGTGTGTCAATAAGAAACAAAATCACATAAATGTTTTGTCATAAATTTCTTTAATCTTATCGTGGTTAAAAGACGCTACAAAATATAATCGTTCCTGTAACCTATCCGCATCTTCTACGTTTTCTGGAAAAGCACAGCCACAATGCCTTAGCCCCCAAGCATCATGAACCTTGATAGGTTTCCAGCCACGACCCCCACACTCGAAACACCAAGATTTACCCCAAGAAATAAGACCATCCTCATCAACTGATACAGCATCCGAGCAAAAATAATCTATCTCATCATACTTCCCGACGCTGGGCTTAACTTTCATGGGGTTGTTGGCCACGAACAGCTCCTTCTGCACTAGAATCAGCGGTGCGTAATGTACTATCTGCTTCTTCCTGTAAGCTACTATTTGATGCCATATCAGTACCTAAGTGTCCTGGGTTGTTCGGTGTGCCGCCTGGATTTGTTTGATCAATGCCGCCTTCTTGCGGGGACCCAAACATGGGCTGTCCCATAGGCTGTCCGACCATAGCCCAATTTGCGTAAAACATATAAGCATTTACAAGTTGTTCTTCGACATCTGGGCTTGCGTTTCTACCCCTACCCCGTAGAAACTTTAGGAAAACATCCCTAAAAACGGCGGGATCGTCATAGGGCTTGGGCTGAACAGGTTCCCCATTCATAAGCTTTATAGCCATTTCGGTTGCAGCGGCATACTCTGGCGATGTAAAATCCGGCCCAACACCAGGTATTTTTATTTTAGCTAACTGTGTAAATTTTTTGTCATCTAATAGGCCTGTTTTTTTATCGTTCAATATACCAGTACCAACCAAGTCCAAAGCCTGTGTAAGACGTACAGACTTATTTTGACTCAGGCCATCATCAACTTGTAACCGAATATCAAAACCGGGTTTAAAATTAGCTTGCCCCCAAATATATGCCTCAGCGGCATTATCGCGCCCGCCAATAAGCACCATACGATCTTTGTCGTAATATTTTTTAGCAAGCTCAAGCATACCCATGTAAAGCTGTTTCCACTCGCTATAATTACGAGTCATAATTGGAGCAATTTGCTGTGAATTTTCCGCCTCCAAAATTGACATTGCCCGGCCGTTTGGATCCGCTACAGAACGCCCCATTTCCTGATCTGTTACTGACGCGGCGACTTGAATATCTTGACTTAGCTCTGCTCTACGGTTAAAAACCTCGCTCGGTAAAGGTGGGGGCACCAAAAATCTAATTTCCCCCGCCGCCGCGTTATATTTCACAACTTGTGAGGTTGTAGCATTGATCTCATCTGAAGCTACACGCGCCATTGCTGGAACAAGTGTTTTAGGACGTACAACTAACTCACAATACTCACGTACATTTGTTTCATTAGAATCAAGCTCCTTTTGACGGTGATTTGCCTGAACAATAAAACTTTCTCCATGAAAAGTTCTTGGACGTCTCTCAAACCAACCCCAATAAAAGGGAAGCCTGCCTAGGCAATCAAACAAACCAGCTTTTTCTTCTAGTACAAACCTATCTGTAAACCAAATAACCCTCCCGCTAGGATAAGCTTCTGTAGCTTTTTCATGATACTCATAAACACATAAGTGATCGTTGTAAGCAATTTCATTATATTGATTAGACCCCGAAGTGCCTGCATTACTCGCCAAAGAGGTTTCTTCCGAAAAAGAAATAGCCGGGTCTGGACCAATAAACTGAGCCATTTCTGGAAACTTTTCTCTAGCAGTAGAAACAGCCATAACACTTTTTTTAATAATGTACCGAAACTCCTCTGGTTCAATAACACCAGGCTCGACATATAAATCGTTAATATCAACGTTATCTACCCGAATATCCCCCTCTGACGCAGAAATAAGACGAGGAACATTTTCTATAGCCGACTGATCTGGTATTTCAATCGGTGGTAATGGGGATTGAGGCAAGCCTTCGGACTGTTCTAATAACTGCTGAGCACTAGCCGCTGATGTCTCATCAACGACTTGTGACTCTATATTGTTTGAAGCTGTTGCAAGAATCTCAGATTTACAGTGGGGGCACTCCTCCCCCACCAACTCAATAGCATCTGTATAATTACAAACCGCACAAAAAGAAAGTTTGCGGCCCATAGAGCTATCCCAAGATAGTTGAACTGCTCCGGTGCCAGCATACACAATAGAGCTAATATACTCTTGGTATTTTAACTGCATTTTTTGTGTTTGCTCTAAGAAGGAAAAAAGAGCTTCACAAATTTTTGTGGTATAAATATCGTCTATATCGCCAGTGGGTGGAATTGCCTCGAACGTGGGCCATAACCTAGACATTTTCCCGGCAAGGGAACGAGCTGTAGGAGAAATTTGGTTATTAAAAGAATAAAGCCTTTTTGCGTTTGTAGCAGGAAGCCGCAAAACTTCGTTAGTAAGCTTGTTTCTGTAAAGAAAATAATTACCTTCTAAAAAAGATTTGTTTATTTCACACTGCCTACGGTAACGTAAAGAACATTTAGATGCATGATCAAACATCCTCTTTAGGTTATCATGCAACTTTTTATCTTCTTCGGTTGGCTCGTAATCAAGAACTTTTGTGTAGCCATCAGCAATACCAAAGGGATCTATAGATTCACTTGAAAAAGGCATAGTAATGTACTCTATTCTAGAAAAATTTCTTAGCGTTTAATTCGGACGCTTTCTTCTGGAACATCTCAGCTTGTTCCTTTCTTCTCTTTGCTCTTTCCAAAAGTAATTCTTTTGCTGTTTCCTTTAACATCTCAGGATCCATTGCATATTGGTTATCACCTTCCGCTAGTTCTTCCTGATCTGGTAAAAGCCTGTCCCCCAATGGCTCATAATTTTTTGCCATTGCCTGATCACTCTCAGAGTTAAGTGCGTCTAATTCTTTTTGGTCTGCTGATAAGAAAGCGTTTTTGTCATAATCATAAGGCATTATTCTAAATCCTCCGCCCGCATAACAGGAATCAAATCATCTACACTTACAAAATTCCCGTTACCAAGATCTATCTTATTATCTTTACTTTTTTTCTTCTGTTCTAGGAAAAAGTTCTTAGTCTCCTGATATTCTAACCCAAGAATTTTCTCTTTATGATCTGCTTCAACCTTTTCGCTTATATTTTTCGAACTCATATATTTTAGCATTTCTTTTTGTAAAGAAAAATTCCTGTATAAAATAAAAAGCATAACACAAAAAATAAAAAAACTTTGAAACCCAAGTAACCATATCATCTAAAACTCGCCTGAAGTTTGGTTAAAAAGATCATCTGTACTATCCTCTTTCCACTGCTTTTTGAAGTCAGTCCATGTTTGATTATATCCACGGTCATTAGGCTCTATTACTTTCGGTTGTTGTAAGATTGAATAGTCATAAGCTTGGCCCGTAAGAGTGAGGTAAGCAGCAATGACAAGAGACATAACCCTATCGTCGTGACTGCCACCGGCCCCACGATAACGTGGAGTAAGAAGCGCAACGCCGCCGCTTCCAGTTTTCTCTTGCTCAAACGCCACAAGCTCACCGATAGTATCCTTACATTGTATCTTTATCATACCATCTTTTATTGCTTGCTGTAAGGCCGCAACCATACTTGGTTTTGTACTTGCATTAGTTTCTACACCAAAGCGGGCATCCTGCCCAGGATCGGCTATTTCGGCTGGGCGGGAGTCACGGAATATATTCCAATAACCTATTTCATTTTTCAATTTTAGCATTGTTGAGCGGCCAAGACCGCCGGTAAGCTCGATGGCCACGAGAGCGCTGTTGTAATGCACAGCTAGTTTGAAAAGCTCCACTGCGTAATCAAGCGGGTTTATCCAGCCGTGGTACTGCGCAACAAGCGTCATCTTTAGCCGGATGCCGTCGGGTTCCACCTTGAGCACCGAGGCGCACGAGGCGTCGGGGTCCCTACGGGCGCTGGCAGCCAGCCCTGCGGCCGTGTCGGCTCCGATGATGTATTGCCCGCCGGGCACCGGAGCTTCCCACACACGCACAGGACCATCGGATGCGGGTTCCCACGTGACCTCATCATGTGTCATTATGTCTAAGATCTTTTTTCGCTCAAGTCCGTTGTGATCAATCTTGATTGGCATAACATTGCCGCGTTCAGGATCTACAATAGTTTTTCGCATCTCGACAAGTTTCTGTCGATCAAATACCGGATTTTTGGCCAAGGGCGCTGGTCGTCCATAAATACGGGATTCGATCTCGAACTCGTCCATCGCCCGTCTTGCCGCATCGATTTGCTCTTTGGCAATAATGTTTGCTTCATATTGGTCAATACAGTGCAAGCTTACTAGCGGCGGCGATGTTTCCGGTTTTTCGATGTCAACAAAATTTAACTTTGGGTCCCCCTCTACGACAGATGTTAAAAGCCTATGTTCCCACGCCTCAAGCCCATGAAGGGGGGTACCCGTTTGGATAAAAGAGCTGTGCTGAACACGCACAAGACGCTGTATACTCTCCGAGAAAAAGCTTTCATCAATATGTTCGTCGAAATGACCCAACCGGAACTGTGCACCTTGGACAACTTCCCAGCCACCCTCGTCCGAATACAGTGTAATTGTAGACTTTTCGTGTTTACACCTATGGCCAATCCCCTCCTCTGCACAGTTCGGACAGGCGATAAAAATTGTCTTAGTTCGTTGGTTATAGGAATAAAACCATTTACCACCTTCAGGAAACATGGGGGAAAGGGGGTTATCTACCTCACCTTGTAAAAGTTTTCTTTCAAACGTATTCGGCAAATATTGTGAAAAAGTTGTTCCAATAATAAAACTGGAATTGGGGGGCTTTGGAAAGTAACGCCAACGATGTTGCCCGGTCGTAACAAAGTAATGCTCGGCATACCCCGATTGAGTTTTACTTGTGCCATTACCAGCACGGAAATAACGCATAAAAGCGGGGGATTTGTGAAAAGCTAATGAGGCTCGGTTTCGTGGCTCATAGAGAATCATCGGATCAGCCACGACCATATCCGAAAACTCACCCTGCAAGCGTCGCCACTCTTCTGCCCAGTCAAGGAGCCATTCCGTATTATTTACTTTTTCTTTGGGCCATTCTCGAATAACATCCGAGACCAATGAGGCATACTGTAAGAAATTTTTGGTGTTTATGGTATCCGGCTCAATGCCAGCGCTGCGGAGTATAACACGACTCTTTTCAATAGCTTCTAAAGAGTTCATTTTTTTAGTTGTTCAAACTCTTTAAGTAATTCTTGTCGTATAAGCTGATATTGGGCATCAAGGACTTTTCCAAGGTCTTCGGAGCTAGATTTCCTAACAAGATCTAAAAAAATAAAAAACTGAACCTCGGCTACGTAACCCCCCGCTGGGTTATTTTTCCACTTTGCTGTTTCTGGATATAAAACTCTCATAATTTTGGTGGGTTCCCATCATTTTCTAAAAAATCTGCCTCGGCATGTCTGCCAAGAGCCCTTAATTTGGCGATCTTGTTCTTTTTTACAATCCCTGTAAGCTTTAGCCTAGGCGCTGAGTCTTTTGCCCCAAAGGGCCTACCCGCCTTTTTCTGCGGCTTTACAGACTGCACGGTTGGGGGCGGTTTATAAACAGTATCTTGTGACTCTACCTGTGGTATTTTGTCCACAAAAAGGGGTTTTCCACCGTATTTTGGGTTTTGGAAGTCTAAAAGCATCTTAAGAGTATCCTTTTTGGACATTTCTTGTTTCTTTTCTTGTGGTTTCTCTTTCTCTTCGCCTTTTAACAGACCATAAATCTTAGCTTCTAGCTCTAGTTCCCTCAAATTTACACTATCAATGGAACCCAGGCGTATTCCCTCTAGGGTGGCTTTTACGGCGTCCGCGCCGCTCATTGTCCTTACATCATGTATTTCCCATCCGCGTTGTTCTAATGTCAATTTTAGGTCATCTGCTGGTGTTTTATTTACAGGTAGGCGCTTCGGTCTAGCATGTTCTGGGACGGGCGGTAAGTTTTCTAAATCAAGCATGGTTAATTTTCAATTCCATTTTTGTTATTCCTAACATTTTACCGCAACGCTGCATTAAACGAAAGGCCTTAAATGCCTGGTGGGGAGTAATGTACTCGTGAATAAAAAAGTTTTCGTTATCTTGATACGCTATAGGTATATACCTAGATCTTATTTTTAATAATAGTTTATTATTAAGATTTTGAAAATGATAACAAATGAGGTAGTTCACAGTATATACCTCCCCGGTATCGGGCGTCTCGGATGGTTAAGATACCGAGCGGGCCAACCAGTATGGGAGGGACCCCCCTCCCAGGGGGGAGGGCCCCCATACGGGGCCCGTCTCAGGTATCGGTAACACCGTCCTTCGACGGTACCATATTTCTCAAAAAATGTCAACAAAAATCGTACTGCCCTGATTTCATTAGACAAAATATGTGACCAAATGTGGGATAATGTAGTATATATTAATATATATTAATATATATAGAAATAGTTTATAATAAAAAGTATGAACCAAGACTCAACAGCCCCCAATACAGTAACTTTTTACACCGATACACAAAAAAATAACCAAAATTACCCAGAACGTGTACGTATCTCAAGGCTTCAAAACGGTGTTGGTTGGGAAGTCGAAACATATAACCTTGAGAGAGCATTAGAATTATGGCGGAAATTAGAAAACGAATTTGGCGAAAACGAGGGATGGGGTCAAAAGAAGAAATAGGAAAAGGGCTTACCAGATTACTTCGTACTGTTTTCTTAAAAAAGTCAAAAAACAAGCCTAGTTGGTGGCTTAGTTTTGTAAAGAACAAACAAGAGGGTGCTCACGACCCTTTCTTCGGCAAATACACTATCGAGGCCAGAATTGTGAAAAATGAGCAGGTTCTTCACATTTTTTGTGATTCTGTCTCTGATATAGAAAAAATAACAAAACAGGTTGGTTTTTAATTCCCCCGTTAGGGGGCGTTTACTGTACTTTTTTTCCGTTTTTAGCTATTTAGTTTATTCCAGATCTTGACTCCCTCACCAAAGTTTTCTTTTTAATAATAAAAACCTAAAAAATCAAGATCTTACACATGATATAGGAATCTTTTTTTGTTAGAATACTTCCCACCACCCCTTTCCGACACCTACCTATGGGGGGTAGCTAAAGGTACTTAATATCTTATTTTTTTAAGGTACTTAATATCTTATCATCTTGGTGGTAACTTAGTATCGCCTGAGCTCCGATGTAGCGCCGGTGTGCCGTGGAGTAACTCCGGGGCTTCTGTGCTGCCGCCCCGGCCCGCGTTGCTACGCCGCCCGCCTCGTTGCCACCAGTTGCCGCTTCGCTGTGAGGGGATGGTTGCTATTAATAATCGAAGGTGGGTTGACGAGCGTGGGAGCCCGTCCGCGCGATGGGATAATAAAACAAGTTCCAGCTTGTTTAATTACCAACAAACCACGCCCACACGGGTGCGCAACAAAAGTGCGTAATCTTTTACACAGTGGTGCGTAATCTTTTACACAGTACACTATAGCGCCCAGCGACTATGCAAATACTGCATAGCACTATGACATAAATGTCATAGCATACATCGTTGTTTTTATTGAGAAAAGTCATTTTTAGTCGGTTTACTATGACATAAATGTCGCGGTTTTGGGTTTTGGTAAGAATTGCTTCATAGGGGAGCATTGTTGGCATGGTAGCTGCATATAATATAGGCACATGGCTAACACGGAGGGCAAAAAAATGGATGCCAAAACAAAAATATTAAACTTAGGCAAAGGCAAAAAAGTGAAAGTGGTCGAAATGCGGTCAGATATTGAGATCAGCCGCGAACAATTACTTAACCTAACGGCAAATGATCTGTTAAAGATCTTTGACGTTAAAAACTAGGGAGAAAAAAATGTGTAAATGCGACAAAAAATACAACGGTTATACCAACTATGAGACGTGGGCGGTTAATCTGTGGTGGGATAACGAGGAATATCTGGCCAATGAATTACAACCCGAATGGGTTGAGCAGGCGGATGGGGATATTAGCGCCCTAGCAGATCGGCTAAAGGATTATGTTACCGATCCAGATAACGGTTTTGTACCAGATCTTAGCGCAACATTTGCGGCGGATCTGCTAAATGCCGCCTTGTCGGAGGTGGACTGGTACGGCATTGTGGAAAATTGGCTGTAAACGAAACAAACAAAAAAAGGAAGAAAAAAAATGAACACAGAACAAAAAGCCTGCCATAACATACATAGAGTATACTGCTCATTGCATGTAGGTTGCTCCCGTGACAAGTACCGGGATAATATCCAATATATTAAAGTTGAGTCTAACCAGGCTACGGCTACCAATGGTCATTACATGCTAAGGCTTAAGGGGTTGGCTAATGCGATTGATAAGCCGGTATATATCCATCGTGATTCGGCGAAGGTGATCAAGCAGCATATATCGCTACCTCCATTAGTGGAGGTTGCTGGTAGCGTATTACATAGCGGGGACATGGCCTTACAATTACCCCCGCCACCGGCTGAATACCCTAATTGCGATGCTGTAATCCCCACGCGCCGCACGATTAGCGCAGATGCTAGCGTATGCTTTGATGCGGTTTATCTGGCCGATATCATGGAATGGTTCGCATCAATAGGAAAAAGTTTGAAGGTGCCCGCCAGACCGAGAATTGTGCATTTGGAGAAAAATGGGCCATGCATGTGGGTATGCGAGTTTGGCGAGGTCGTGGCGGAAGCTGTACTGATGCCATTATACGAGAAGGAGCGAGGGAAATGAAAAAAGAGAAAGAACAAGAAAAAGACGAGCTGTGTCTTGATTATATTGATTACAGTATATGCCAGGTTTGTGGGGGTGAGGATAAGACAAAATATGGCTTATGTGATCAATGTTGCGAAGAGATGGGATCACGAATGTTAGAGCGCCTAGGACCTAACTTTTTCAAAATGTAGGAGGTAAATTACTATGGAGCTTGATTTTTTCGCTATACGTAGGGGTGAGTTTATGGCCGCAATCGAAGCTATTAACAAAAAAACTAATGTTATATCGATTGCATTGCAATATTTTGGGCTAGGTAAATGGTATGTTATTGGTCTAGAACATAATAGTTTGGATGCATTGCACAAATATGGATTAGACAAGGGCACATGGGTATTTACGGCTAACTACGGTGACGCTAACGCGGTTGCCAAACGATTGGATCAGGAACTACGCCTTGCACTTATTTTACAGGGCCTGGGGAGAGCTAACTAATGGATAACTTTAGGCTTTTCAAAGAATTTTTTGATAACGAAAAAAATGCATCTTTTTTTGATTTACTTTCTTGGCTAGAGAGACTAGTAAAGGAAGGTGGGTTTGATCCGCAAAGCCCGGTCGTTAGGTTTGCGGCTGCCCGGCTAATGCAAGTGACGGGTTTTTACACTGTAAAAGATATGCAAATGATCGAGGATACAATAAAGAAAGGACCATTAGAAGATAATAACAAAAACAATTCCTGCTGTTTTTTAGCCAAAGAAGTATCGGGGTGTGTATGCCGTAGGAAAGAAGTTTGCACATACCACGGAGATCGGCATTTTGGGACACATGATTGAGGGTATTATGACCAATTACAAAAAAGTTAAACTGGTTGATCCGTTTGCGTTTGTGGCACATGTTTTCGCAGCTAATGCAGAGGCGAAGAAATGTTTCCGCGAAGCAATTAGTATATTAAAACAAGCTCAGGAACAGGCGCGGGGGGATGCATAGAAATGAAACGACATTGGAGCGAGGATCTGCCCCCTGACGTATGCGGTGAAGCGGTTGATTGGTGCAAAACACAACCATCCTTAAAAGTAGCGTGGGAAAAATCTGAGGATGGTGTGTGGATGATTTGGTTATTGGGAAGACAAGCTAAAAACAGCGAAAAGAAGCTGAGACTATTGGCCGCCGATATCGCAGAATCAGTTTTTGATCTTGTCCACGACAAATATAAATTATCCGCAGCTTGGGCTATTAGCGCAGCGCGCAGAGGGAACAAAGAAGAGTGTGATGCTGCCGCTTATGCTGCTTATATTGCTGCTAATGCTGCTACTTATACTGCTGATGCTGCTTATATTGCTGCTGATGCTGCTTATATTGCTGCTGCTGCTGCTTATGCTGCTGCTTATGTTCCTTATTCTGCTTATGCTGCCGCTGATGCTGCTTATGCTGCTGATGCCGGATCAACACATAAAAAAATAGTTGCAGATTTTGTCCGGGAACATTTTCCAAACCCCCCCGAGATTAAAAGGAGGTAAGGACAAAAGGAGGTTATATTGAAGGTCTAAGAGCTTACGCTTGGTGGAAAGGCGGAGTGCAGTGTGTGGGAACATGTGGGACAACCCTAAAAAAGTCATAGAGGATTTAAGTAAATGAAAACCGTTAAAAAATGGGTAGACCAAACTTGGAATTCTTGTGTCCATGAACTTATAAACAAAGAAGAAGCAATGTCCGATACAGTTAGGGCCGTCAGAGAAGAAATTCTAAATAAAGCAATAGAAATAGTAAGTGACTCAGATAATGTCGAAGATGATGCTTATTGTAAACTAGTGGAATTAAAAGAATTTTTAGAAGGAGATTTAGGTTATGGAAAATAAATCAGAAGAAAAAGAAATGGTTACGATTACCCTTGATGAGTATGAAGAATTACTAGAAGCCCAAAGATTTCTAGATTGCCTAGAGGGCGCGGGTGTTGATAATTGGCAAGGCTATTCTGAGGCTGTGGCGTTTTTCGAGGAAGATAAATAAATTAAGAACAAAAAGAAAGCTAAATAGTTTGTTTTTTAAGTAATTTTTAACTTTAAGAGGACAAAAAAATGAATATTAGTGATTTAAAGAAACTTGAACAAGAGTATGGTTTTCCACTGTTTTTAGATAGTCAACGGCGGGTATACCGCCAGTTAGCAAACGGTACTTTATCCCCCATTGCTATTGCGCAGGGGGATGTGTTCTTTACACTAGTGCCTGCTAGTCGTAGACCAGCAGACCTGGGTAAGTTGGTGTCGCCAACAGCAGATAATAAACATATTGTTGCACATTCGGAAACGGGACATCATCATGTAATGGACGGCGATGCCGTGGATGTTTATGAGACCAATAACCCACTTATCAGTTTCCTGGAGGTTCTCACCTCTGGTGATGCTGTAGTGACACACCTGCGTGATTACGATACACACGCCCCAGTAGCTTTGCCGGGTATCCCCGGAGAACTTTGGCAGAAGACCTTACAAAGAGAATCTACGCCAGAGGGCTGGATTCGCGTACAAGATTAATTACTTATCTACAAAAAGGGAGTTATAAAAATGCAGAAACAAGAGAAACTAACAGCGGTTACTGGAGAAAACAAAGACCCTCCTTACATTGAGAAGCTTTCTGAGGAACAGTTAAAAACATTAGACCTCGTAGCAGAGCGGCATTTTCAAAAGTTCTACGCACAAGTCGAGAATGTAGATCTAAAAAAGATTGCTGAATCTGTTCAAGAATTGTGTATGTTTGATGATGTTAAGGCACTTTATGGGAAAAAACCCCCACAAATTATTCAGGCTAAGGGGCCGAATGATATGCGGCGTATTATTAAAGAGCTTGGGCACAAAGACAATATATCATTAACAAATTCAGTTTCTCTTGTTTCTGCGCTCCCCATTGTTAGTTGGGCAAGAGGCTATGAGGCTTTAGGCTTTCCGGGGTTTGGGTTTATTGATGTTGTGGACAGATTTATTAGCCAAGGTGTATTTTTATCTGTTTTTTTGCCGGAAGCTGTGGTGTTTACACTACCACCCGATGAGATTCATTTTAATGAGCGCAGGCAGTTTCACTCAACAACCAGACCATGCATAGCCTTCAGAGAAGACGGGTTTGAAGTATACTGTTTTAATAATATTACTGTCCCGAAAAGTTGGGTTACAGATAAAGAGAATGTAGATGTCATGGAAATCCTTAAAACCCCTAATCTTGAGCGGAGAAACGCAGGTTGTAACCTTGTTGGTTGGGCTCGTATATTGGCTAAGCTAAATGCTATTCTCATTGATGAAGACGATCCAGAAGTAGGTTCTTTATATGAGGCTTCCTTGCCGGGATCTACCCGAAAGGAGCGTTTTCTAAAGGTTCGTTGTGGTACCGGTAGGGATTTTGTTGTTTGTGTGCCTTCCTCAACAGAAACGGCCATAGACGCTCAAAAGTTGCTTCATAGCCAGGACTTAGAAGACATTTTTATTGTTCCTGTAAGAACATAAGGGAGAATTAACTTATGAGTGAGTGGAGATTGGTGAACGGGGGTGCTTTGTACAATACTTTCGCCCGTGAGATTAAGTACAAGTATCTCCAGCAGCGTATTTGCCGCCGCTTTCATAGTTGGGAGCTTTGTCCTCATGACATTATAGAAAAAACTACAATTAGGACATTACGTAATCTGTACTTTTTTTTGGTGGGAAAGATATTCTAGGCTAATATGAAGTCTACAATGCTATACTCTTCTGTGTCTGACAACTATGAAAGAACAGAAACTAAGGCTTGGTCTCTTTGCTGTCATGATATGTTATGGAATCATTCATATTACTCCTTAGCTAAGGCTTCTAATAACATAAGGTTTTCTCTAAACGAGGGGGAATTTAAACTAACATGAAATCTACAGAACTGTATCGTTATACTGCTATGATCCTTGAAACTAGACCAATACGTCATGTTTATTCTTACATGATAATACGGAAATGTTTATACGACCCTTTCCTTGAGATTATTAACATGGAGGTTTTTTTCTAAATGAACTCAAATGACTTGCTTCGTATTTTGTACAAGTCTGTTTTTTTAGATTTTTCTTATGTATCTGGGACAAGTTTTATTAGGATAAAACAAAAAGTACGTTATCCACTTCATGATTTATGTAGCAGTGCAGAAGAAGTTACGTTTAAATCATCTGGGGTATAATTAAGTGGCTTTGAAACCAAAACAATTAAAAGAATGGATCAAAGAGGTTGATGAAGAACCTACTCCCCGTTTTTTGATAGAAAACATAATAGAGAGCGATGCGGCTGTGCTGGTAACTGGACCAGCAACTCGGGGGTATAAGACTTGGTTTCTTTTCCAGACTGCGCTTTGTCTTGCTTCGGGGAAACCTCATAGCCTACTAAAGCCCGTGGTGGGGGAAGGTGTGCCTACCCTTATACTAGAGTTGGAAGGTCCCAGAAAGCCTACTCGCAACAGGTTTGCTATGCTGGAAAATGGCTCTGGAATATCTGTAGAAAAGGATTGTGGAGACCGTTTTTGGTTCCTACATAGGCCTAGTTTTTTCTTGGATTCTCCCGAGAATGTAGCGGAGATAGCGCAGTTTATAAAAGAAAAAGGTATCCGCTTTATCGGGGTAGATACATTAGCCAAAGCTATGCGGGGGGATGAAAACTCAGCAAAAGATATTGGTGACGCTATGCGGGGTATTGATCAGCTCCGTAAAAGCGGGGTTGGTTGTAGTGTGATGTATTTACATCACTTACACAAACCTAACTATCAGGTTCAGGATGAGGATATTGACTCCGAGTCACGTGGTAGCTCTGCGCTGGCGGGTTTTTATGACATTCATATAGCCAAACGCAAGAAATTCTCAGCCCAAAAGTATTTGGACGTTACAATACGAGCTAATCAAATGGAAGAACAGTTTTATACGGTGCAATGGCATATTGATAAGGAAAAAAACAGTGCGGTTCTCGACATGCGAAAAGTTGAGGAAATGAAACTTAGCCAAGAGTTTTTGGATACGTGTATGCATCAACTAGTGGCAGAGAGACTTTATGGAAAGAATGAACTACAACGTCTCTGGGGGATTCCGAAACCTACTGTCTCGGATGTTATTGACCGGCTTACTGAAGAGGGGGTATTGGAACAAAGCGGGGCACGAAAATGGAAAGTAAAATGAAAGATTGGTCTTCTAAGGGCAGTGTTTACAGGGCTATTTATAAATTACTAAGATCTCATTTATCTTCAGGGGCTTTTTATGATGTTTTTGAACCTACTTATATGTTTGAGCCAAGTCTTAGTTTTATCAAAAAGCACTTTGATAGGAAGGAGGAGGAAATTTCCAAATGAACATTGATCTATTTAGTAAAGAAGCTATTGCTTGGGCTAGAATGGTTAATAATGTTTCTTATCTTGTACAAGGGGTTATAGCAGATAGGGTTTATTTCAACCTTCGGAAGTATGAGGAATTTTTTAATGAAAGCTACAAAAAAACAGCAGTATGAACATCAGTTGGCTAAGTACAAAAAAGCGTTGGGGCTAGCAAATCAAAATATTACCCTATTACAATCTTTATTGTGCGAGGCGACAAGTATTTACGGTCCTTTTTCTTTTACTGAATCTGATATCGGGGTTTTGTCGGAAGAGTTTATGGATGATGTCATGCACAATAGACCACCCGCCCTACAGACAAGATTAGTTGATAAAGTTTTTCATGTATCTGTTAAGAACCAGACCGACGCGGATACATTGCAAGAACGACTAAAACATCCTTTAGAGGTTTATGGAAGTGTTTATGGGACTGATAAAGCGCCCCTGGCACTACAGGTTATTTTTGATATTTTGGGGGGTAAGAAATGAGGTTTTTACTTGGTTTTTTATGCTTTATTCCCCTGGTTGGTTGTGGGGAAGAAGCAACGTATGTAACAAAACAGGGTGTAGAAGTATTTTTAACAAAAGGGGTATTTGAAAATGCTGTCGTTTTTTCTCAATTTGATTCTATTCTTAGTGATATTCGATTTACTGGTCCTTGGAATCCTCATACTGTTAGAGAAACTTTAGATGATAGACCCCCAAGGGTTGAGATAGTGCCTTCCGTTTTTTACGTTGGGGAGGTTTTGGTGAGTGGTGTTTTTTATATAGAGACAAACAAAATTAGGGTTGCCAATATAACCCCACGTTGTTTGGTTAAAACAGCTTTTGTTCATGAAATGCTACATTATTTTAATTGGCATATTGATAATGAGGCTGATTTTCAACATACAAGTTATTTGTTTTCTGGGGATTTTCCTGTTGTAGCGGCCCTTTCAATGCCTAATTCCGAGAATTGTGAGTAATGGCGGCTTTAACTCTGTCCCCCACTGATAGGGACTACATATTGGAGGCTAAATTCCCTTATGATCAAAAAACCATTGATTACATTAGAAAAATTCCTGGATGTTCCTACAAACCAGAGACAAAATCTTGGTTGGTTCCTATTGAACTCAAAGAAAAACTTGTGCGAGTTTGGGGAAGAACAACCGTGGGGCCAGGATCTTCAGACGTGGTTCCACATTCCTTTACTATGGATAAACTTACACATATTCTTGCCGACACATGGCCTCAGTTATTTGAGTATCAGCGACAAGGAATATTCAGAGCTGTTAATACACGCCGACACTTTTTTGCAGATGAAACAGGCCTTGGAAAATCAGCACAAGCCGTTAGTGCTTTGCGGGCTCTCGGGCATGGAACTTGCCTTGTGGTATGCCCAGCTATCGTCAGATACTCCTGGAAACAACAGTTTGACAAATGGTGGCCTGCCCACCCGCCCATAGGGATAATCGAGGAGGGCTTAAAAAGGAAAGTTTCAAAGAAACTTGCCGAAAAGCGAGAAAAGGCCTATGGTTGTCCTATACGCATTGTTTCTTATGATCTTTTAAGCGAGGTAGTTAATGACAGAGTTGAAAGTATTATATTTGATGAGTCTCATTATTTTAAGTCACCGGCTTCCCAGCAAACTAAAAACGCTATGTCACTGGTTGGGAAAAATAGTGGTAGTACCCTATTGGGGTTGTCAGCTACTCTTATCCCTGACCGACCTGTTGATCTCTTTGGTCCCCTTAACCTTTTTTGGCCTGGCCGGTTTGGAAAACTTAACTCAAACAAAAAAAGCTCCTTTGCCTTCAACAACCGATACTCAGTTCCCATTGTAAAAAACCCCGATTACCCACCCACATTTGAGGGGGTAAATCAGGTTTATGTGGAGGAGTTGCGGGAAAGGCTGGCTTTTGTGTGTTCTAGAACCACAAAAAACGCAGTTAAGCATTTACTACCCCCATTTACTACACAACTTTATACGATACCCAACGATGTAATTAACCCTTTTTCCTTGTCTAGGTGGGATTGGTTTTGTGAAAAAAACTTAACCATAAAACGTAATTGGGTTGTAGATTGGGTTGACAGTAAACTTAGTGAAGGAGCGAAACGTGTTACATTATTTACACATACAAGAAAAGCGGCTGAGGCTTACTATGAAGCAGTTATGGAAAAATTTCCTGACTTGGCTGGCTTCTGTATACACGGGGATATGCCAGCAGATAAGAGAATGGACGCACTTGAACACTTTAACAAAGCGCCAATGGCATTCATTAGCGCCACTATGCACAGTCTTGGTGTTGGTATTAATGGGCTTGAGTCGAGCGATCAAGTCCTATTTGCAGAATTGTATTGGCGTCCTGAGACGAATATACAGGCAGTTGGCCGTTTTCATCGTCTCTCGGGCAGAAATCCTGTTACGGTTTCCTTTTTAGTGCTGGAAAATTCCGTTGATGCGGTGGTGGCAGAGAAAGTTAAACAAAAGCTGGAGGCTATTAAAAGTTTACAAGATGCGGGTGTTGCCGAGGATTCAATTATATCAGCTTTAGATAACCAAAAAACTGACGAAGAGATGTTTTTAGAGATTCAAAATTCCTTGCTGGGGGGGCTTACAAAAATATAAATGAGGTAATGGAAAATCAAAAGGATCTCGTAGAAATAATGTACACATTAAAACCACTTTTGTGCGTAAAGGGATAACAATGGTTCCAACAATATTTGATACTAGAGCAGAACTTATGGTAGGTGGCTCTGGAAATGGTATTCATAACTTCCTATCGACGGATGGCTGCGCTCGTGCTGCTAACATTAGGGCTTCCCTGCCCATAGCCACTGATCCCTCTGCACCTGTTGTAAGTAGAGATAGCGGTACTTTTTTCCACGCTATGCTTCGTGAATATTACAAAGGCACAATAGAAACATCTAAAGATTTTAGCTGGGCCTTACATTCTATCGCATGGGAAGAAGCTCTTAATAGGGCTATACGTGCTTTTGATGCTTATGTAAAAAACTATTCTTCCGGTGAGTGGGGGACTAATCCTCGGGTTGAAGAGCATTTTACTTTTACCAGTATACAACAAAATCCGACAGCAAGGTTTGATCTAGTGGCTACACTTACTGAGCAAGATATAAGTCTTCTCAAAACAACTAGCCCCGATCTATATGACATTATAGAACCTGGGGTTTATATTGTAGATCATAAGCTTTTTGATCGACGCCCGAATCTTATAGAGTATCAAAACTCAGTACAAATGCTGGCTTACCAAGTTTTTTGGAACAGTTATTTTCAGGATAAATGCAAAGGTGCGATTGTAAATGTTACAGTTCCTTTAACCCGGTCTGTTGACTTTTATCGTATTTTTGTTCCCCCGCCCAGGCCAGATCAGGTAAAAATGGTTTTTTCTCTGCTAGCAAGAGCAGAGAAAACGTTGGTCCGAAATGAGCCGAATTTGACAAATTGTTTTAAGTTTGGTAAACCTTGCCCTTACTTAGATATACAGTGTGACAGGAGTTAATTATGATTGTAAATAGTAGAGATATTAGCGGTAAATATGCCTGGACAATCGTTCAGGCTCCCCCGAAACACGGTAAAACAGTCTTTGCGGCCACATGGTCACAAAAGTGTCCCACTGAGTTACCAGCCAAGCAGGGGGTTGAATTGTCAGAAATGCTTTGGTTACTAACGGACAAGGATGGCTTGAACTCTTTAACCCAAGTAGGTCTTTCTGTCCCTCTTATAGACTTTACTGCCTGTGAAAGCTGGCCTTCTTTCCGCGCTCAGTTTGACAAAGCATTACCCATAATTAAAGAACGTGTGGCTTCTGGACAAACAAAGTGTATTGTACTGGACTCTATCAGTGCTATAGATGCCATGGCCATTAGTCACGTTAAAATGTCTGGCGCCTATGACGGAAATCCTATGGGATATTGGGATGACATAAAAGGCAAAGTGTGTTATATCCTGCTACAACTTAAGCCGGTTTTAGCAGAGCTGATTATTATAGCCCATTTAAAAGAGAAGTTCGTAATAGAGAATAAAAGTACGCAAGAAACTACGCAGCAGCTTAAACAAAAAAAGGAAAAGTCGGCTGCAATGCCCGGTGCGGGTGATGTTGTTTTAGGTGTTAGTGGTGGTATTGCAAAATTTTTGTTATCTACGGCAACGAGTGTGTGGACTATAGAAAAAAAAATAACCAAGGGTAAACCAGCAGAGTATGTTTGTTATCCTAATGGAGGTTTTGGCTTTGAGGGCGGCACGCGCCTCAAGGGGCTGGAAGATATTGAACCAGCTAATATGCGGGCACTTTTAACTAAAACAGAAAACTATTTAAAAAAACAAGGTGAACAAAAATGAGTGAAACAGAAGCAGTATTGCCAGAAACAATTCCGTTCTCTAATGAAGATATTGAAGCTTTTGGTCGTGGGACGTCACGGGAGTACGCACAACTACCAGCAGATCGCTGGTTTGAGTTTCAAGTAACAGGCTCCAAAACAGGTCTTAGCAAAAACGGTTCTCCACTGTTTAAGCTTGTCGTACAACCGGTAGACGGAAATAACAATACCGCAAATACGCGCTGTTTTCTAGATTTGACCCTGACCAAAGGAAAAGTTGTAAATGATAGGGTAGAGGTCGAACACGGCACAATGGAAAACTATCTACGGGCAGTAAAAAGCCAGGTCCGGTGTAAGTCCCGCTGGGATAAAGAAGCAAAAGTTAGCCGGGACGTAGACGGTAATGTTGTCTCTAAAGCTCAGCACTTGAAAAACAAGGAGGAATATGGCGCGGCTTTATTTCAGGAGTGCAATATTAGACGCTGGAAAGACCCAACGATTTTCTTGGGGGAACGTTTTTATGGGTTAGTCGAGGAAAATACTTACAACGGTAAGGTAACGACACGTATCAATGTTTTTACAATCCGAGCAGAGTTGCCGGATGCTCCTGTGGAGCGTGAGCAGTTTACGCAAGAAAGTTTTTAGGCTGTACGGGACTACCCCGTACTTCTTGGTATCCCCCCTAGGTTGTCTCCCCTAGGGGGGATATAGGAGACAAAAATGAGTCATGTTTTTATCCGAAACGAACACCCACGTGGTTACATTAAAAGAATAACAACGTCTACTGCTAGAATGTTATTCTATGGTCAGCGCTATAAGATTAGCAAAGCGCAGAGAGAGGCGCACAAAGCTTTTAAGCAATGGGAAAAGCTATATAACCGAGTCGAAAAAGAAAAATCTGGTTTAGATTTACTTTGCCTAAAATTGGATACGCTAAACCCAGAGGATAAGGCATACAGAGATACCAAAAAAACAGATAATAGATATGTATGTTATACCATACAAAAAATTAAACCAACAAAAACGGGAGTTCAAACAAGATGAATATTTTAGGTGAGTTTAGTCTTCAAACTAGTTTTATCGAACATATGAATTTTTTGAAGCCGAAGCGGGTTTTTTCGCCTTCGACAACTAATTATTGGACATTAATTGACAAGACACGCTCCCCCATCTCGTACTGTAGCCTTTTTGTAAAAGATATTTTGGGAGAGATAAGAAAGGGATATTCTAGATCCTAGAAAAAACGGGGGTTTAAACAAGATGAATATTTTAGATATTTTTTCTAATAAAGCTACCAATGATCACCCATGTTGGTTGCTCTTTGGGTTGGCCGAGCAATCTCTTTCGTGTTTTATTCGCATGGAACTAAACAATAAGACGTATTACTTCCTAGCTACTTATCGTGATCACATATATGATATTCTGGGAAAATAATATGAATATTCTAGACCTTCCTTTTACTACCATGAACAGCAATGCTACCTAATTGCCAGGAATGTCCCCTTAAGGGCACCACCAAGGTGTTTTCTTCCGGTAAACCCGCCAATTTTAACGGGTTGGTAATAGTAGAATCTTTTCCATCCCTCTCTGACGTAGAGGCCCAAAAGCTTTTTACTTCTAGCGCCGGTTATGTTCTTTCTGTATGTGCTACGGAAAATAAGATAGAGAAGAACGAGATCTTCCTAACAAGTGCCATTGCCTGCCACATTCCAAAAAACCTAAAACCAAAGCTCTGGAAAAAGGCTATCGAATGTTGTAGCCCACGCCTTAAAGCGGAACTAGACGAAATAAAACCAACAAAAATACTTGCTTTAGGCAAGCAAGCCCTTTTTGCGCTTGCGCCCCCGAAGGAAAAACTAAGCCTATGGTGGGGCGCTTCGCTCCCGAGTCCTTATGGGGAATTTATGCCTTCCTTCTCCCACATAGATTTGCTGGGCAGACCGGCGCTTATACCGGTAGCTCGGCGTGTGTTCAAGCGTTGCCTTTCTACGCGGCGTTGGGTGTGGCCCCGGGCCGTAGCTACCACGGACGTAGGAGCTACAACCGCTGCGCTCGAGGAACTACGGCGCTCCGGGTTGCCACTGGCAGTCGATATTGAGAACGTCGGCGACCCGCTCCACTCCCGCATCCGGTGTATCGGAGTGGCCACGAAAGAACTCGGGGTTTCGGTGCCCACAGAGCCCTCGATTCACCTAGATCACAGACAACTTCTACAGAAAATGTTCTGTGACCCAAAAAGGATGAAAGTTTTCCACAATGGTCAGCACGATATACTTGGCTTAGAGAGCCACGGGTATACTTTCAGTGGTCCTATCGAAGATACACTCTTGTTACACTCCGTAATAGCGCCCCAATTACCCCATAGCCTAGGGTTTTGTGCCGCAGCAGAGTTTGCCGCCGAGCGCTGGAAATCCGACTTCGGCGAAGATGAGAATAAGGGCGGAAAGAAAGGGACTAGCTTAGATAAGTTTGTTTCTTCCCCCCTTCCTCGTCTAATGTTATACAATGTCAAAGATGCCTTAATGACTGCTCTTTTGTATGAGAGGTTTATGTACTATGCCGGAACAACATTTTAGGGGACTTGAAAGGTACGCTAGTTTAAAAGAGCTTGATGTCATTGCTATGGACATGCGGAGGAAAGGTGTTTGTGTGTCTATGGACAAACTCCAGGAACATAGAACTAAACTTGTGGGACGTAACTCCGAAATTCGTGGCCTTTTACCCGATATGTCATTAGGCAATTCTGGAAAAACACACGCTGCTCGTGATTGGTTTTTTAAAAAAAAGGGTATCTCACCTCTTGGTTATACAGAGACAGGAAATCCCACTTTTGACGCAGAGGTATTAACCACTCTCTCAAAACATGAAGATGTTGAAGTAGCACAGAAAGCTGGTTTAGTCCTGGAATTTACACAGAACTCTACTTTGCTGTCTAGGTATATAGATGGTTTACCTATGGTGGACGGGTATATTTTCCCAACCTGGAAAGTTTGGGGGACTATTACGGGCCGATGGGCTTCCTCTGACCCAAACTTCCAGAACTGGCCGGAAGAAATGCTTGATATGGTTATACCCCGAAAACCAGAGAACTATATAGTTGGGGCTGATTATTCTCAGTTAGAATTACGTATTGCGGCGATTTTAACTAGCGCTGAAAAACTACTTGGGTATTACAAAAACAACGAAGATGTCCATACAATTACCGCTAGAGAGGTTTTGTTTGGTTTGTCTCCTGATCAGTGGGATGGTTTAACTAAGGAAAATAAAAAAAAGTTTCGCAACGCGGCTAAAACAATCGAATATGCCTTTAACTACAATGCTTCAGATGACGTAACAACAGTCTGGAAAACTATCGTTGTTGAGTTACCAAACATCACAATAGACCAAGTTAAATTTATGAGAAAACGGTGGTTCAAAGCCCACCCACAAATAGATAGGTGGCAAAAAGCTGTTCTCAGGGAAGCAAATGAGAAATATTATACCGAAGAGGTTTTATCGGGTAGACGGGAATACTTTCACAACAAGATAGTAGAGCCCAATAAAGCCTTAAATTTCCCGGTTCAGGGTTTTGCTGGAGAATTAATGAATAGGGCTATAAAAAAGATAGCCAAAAAACTCGGGAACGGAGAATATCTTATAGCACAAGTACACGATGCGGCTTACTTAGAGGGGCCGGATCCTACAAGGCTAAAGGAGATATTGCGTAGTTCTATGGAACAGGATATTGCGCTTGGAGAACACACTATGAATTTTCCTATTGATTGTAAAATGGGTAAGGACATGAAAAACCTTGGGTCTTTTTAAGTAGGGGTTAGAATGAAATTACAAATACCAGAACTTACTACAATAGGCGGTCACGAGATCCAAATTGTTTATGATGAAAAATTAGACGAATATGCTGATTGTTTTGGTCTTTTTGACGCAACGACCTGTAAAATTACCCTTGACCCCGCTGTGGGCAATTCACAACTTGAGGAGACTTATATTCATGAGTTAATCGAGGCTTGCAATAGGTTATTTGATTTGAAGATGGATCACCAAACAATACAAACTTTAGGGGTTGGTCTACACCAAGCCCTAACAACGGGAAGGGGATTGAAATGAAGCAAGATTTGAAAGCTATCCAGGATACTCTAGAGGATCAGAGTAAACTATTACACTTACTGACAAACTATGTACGAAACCTGGATAAAATGTATAGAGAATTACGAGATAAAGTAGAAGGAGAAAAAAAGTGAAAAAGAAAAAGACAAAAAAGTTTCAACTATCAGGTAAGGATTGGTACAAAGAAGACTGTGGTTGGGTTGGAGCCCCTTTTTTGTTCGATCCTGGTATTTTAGAGAAAATAATGATCCAGAGACGCAATGACCTTGAGATTATAGCAGTATTTGTTAATAAAGAACTAAGCTACGAGTATGAAGAAATCGCTATTGTCCTGTTGGAGAATAGGTATTATATAGTAACTACAGATGGCTGTTCTTGCCCGTCCCCGTCCGAAACATGGCGGGTTATTGGTGTGTTTCCCAGCCTTCTCTCGATCATAAGTTTTTTGAAAATTGATAGGAATTTGCGTTTATCGGATACTTGTAGGTTTGGCTTAATAGAGGAACTAAGCAATAAAGTAGAAGGGGAAAAGAAATGAAAAAGAAGAAAAAGGTGACGAACTCTTGGAACAATAGTAACGTGATTGACCCAAACGGTGATGGATGACCCCACAACCATACAATCTTAGTTTGTCGCAGTGGTTTACCCCGCCGGATTTGGCAAAAAGAATAGTTGAGTGGGCGGGTGTTAAGCCGGGGATGCGGGTGCTTGAGCCATCAGCGGGCAACGGGAGTTTTGTTCGCGAGTTACTGGGCATCAAAGATGTGCTTGTTGATGCGGTTGAGATAGATACGCGTTGGCGCACGCGCAATCATGCGCCCGCCGGCCTGATTTGGTTCACGGCTGATTTTTTCGAGTGGGTAGAGACTGGCTACGTAGATGATCCGTACGATCTCGCCATTCTTAACCCACCGTACGAAAACGGTCAGGATCTAAAATTTATCCAGGCGTGCGCGGAAATTTCTGAAACAACAATCGCACTCACAAAAACTTCTTTTTTTCACGGTGTCGAGCGCGGTGGAAAATTCTGGAAACACTGGCGACCAACGCGCTTGGTTTTTTTAAGTAGTCGTCCGAAATTTAGTAGTTCAAAAGGTAGTCCGAAAACAGATTTTTGCGTGTTTGAGATTAAACGCAGCGACCCGAAACCAGAATCAACCAAGATCGAATGGTGGCCATAATTAGGGCAACCACGGCCCCATTGTTGACAACTCATGCGTTTCGCTAGCTTGCAACCGTACATCACCATATGTGCAGCACCATATCGCGACGCCATATTTTGTGATCCAGTAACCAGCACTCTCATTTTCATTTCGCATAAAGTTTTCCCTCAACTACGCAGGAATAATTAACAATAGGGATGGGTTGCACAAAAACATTGCCATTTGTCTGTTTATACCCGAGACCAAAACCCAATGCCCAGTTCTGTTGGCTATTTATTTTATTTTGGTAGTCGATAGTGTTTATATCCCCTAGCCAACCAAGCATAGCGGCAACATGCGGCTTATTCTTGGCGTTTCCTACAATGGAGTATCCTATCCGATGTGTGTGTCCTATAAGCACATTTGATTGAAAAGCGGCCTGGGCCTGTAAATGAGCATTTTGTCCCGCCTTTCCCGTGTCATGGGTAATATATAGTTTCCCTACTTTTGTGTAGGATTTGTAAGGAACGTATTCCCAAATGCCAGCTAAGCCAAGTAAATTAACAAGATCTACAACATTAAAAAGCTCTGGGGCCTTATCTCGGATGTATCGCTCAAGCCTATCTTCGTGGTTTCCTGCGACATAAATACGTCTTTTAGCGCCTTTAGAGGCTTTTTCAATATCATGTAAAGCCTTTTGTGTGGCATAAACTTCTTCTTGTAGCTTATTAGATCGCCTGGGGTCTTTGCTATGTGAGCTAACAGCATAGAAATCGGCAAAGTCTCCCAGAATAACAACAGTGTGGGGCTTGATTTCTCTTATAACGTGGAGTAGAAGAGCAAAGGCTTGTTTATTGTGGTAAGGAACGTGAGTATCGGGAATAAATACAATTTTTTCCATATGTCAGAATGTACAGTAAATACTGCACACTTGCAAGCTAAAGAAGTATATTTTGCTTTAATAACTCTGCTTTTGCTTTTTCTTCTAAAGCTTCTTTGACACGGAGGGTAATCCAAGAAGCTGATAAGTGCTTTCCTGGACATATTTTGTTTGGGTTAGAAGAGGCCCCGGGGGAATCTGTATGTCCAGTTATGGAACATTTATTCCAAGCCACTAAAAATAGGCATAGTTCTTGCACTGCTTTAAGCTGCTCTGGCGTTGGCGTTTCTCTGCGAAAATCGCCCAAAACTGCAAGCTGAATACCATTTTTATTTAGTTTTAGTGCGCCCGGAGCCTCAAATTTTAATTTAACTGCTTGTTCTACCACACCATCCGACAATACTACAAAATGGTACGGCATACGTTTGCCTGTTTTGCCTTCCAGGGGGTTGTCATAAAACCAACGTGCGATTTCCTCGGCATTGTTACCACAGCCCTTAATACGGTGCAGAACTATAATATTTGCAGTCCTAGGATCTCGCTTACCCTTCGGTGGTTCAATATTGCAAACGTCTGTTTTATCGAGAACTAGCATTGGTTACAGTAAAGTACCTTACAGCTTTTTCTTAAGCAATGCAACAAGATCCATAACAAAATGCATAACTGCAAGGCCCCCGCCAGCAAGTACATACTGCTGCGGGTCCAGGGCCGATAGCTCGGGGTATTTCATTGCCAATAAGGAAAGGACCAAGCCCAGCCCAAAGTAAAGAACTTTGCGGGGGATTTTGCTTAACATTTCACTTGGCATAACACCTAACTTTTGTAACAAACCCAATAAAAATTTTTGCATATTACCTATCCTTTTCTAAAATTTTGTCTAATTTTGTTTCAATTCTTTCTAAGCGTTGTTCAACTTTCGTTATCAATGCCTCAAGAACCGAAATACGTTGTCCATGCTCTATTGATGATGCCACAAGAGGGCTTCCTGACGCAAGTAGAATTGTTAAGCTAATACCAATAGCCCACTTACTAGTCGCGCTCATCCAGAAACTCTCTTAACAAGTAAGCCGGAACCGATAAACTTATATGGTTATATCGTGTTCCCCCCGACACAAGCATACCTAAAACATTACCGTAATCATCAAGCAAAGGACTACCGCTATTGCCGCCAGAAACCGGAACAGAACTCCATAAACCTTCAAGATTATATCCTACAATATAACCCTCTGTGGTAAACGGATATATTCCGTGGGGGGCTCCCACAATCCAAACATGTTCGCCAGAAATGGCATGACGTTCCCGTAAGCGCAAATTTTTCATCTTATGCTTTACTGGTTCAAGCTCACCAAGCTCACATACATCTTGCTTTTCCCAAATACGCTTTGGAAAAAACACTCCGCCATGATGTAACTGTCCCTCGGTACCAACATAAGTAAGACTTGCTGTTACCCCGTTAGTTGCCATATACATACAAACATGACCAGCAGTAAGTAAATGACCTTCTAGAAGAAATGCCGTTCCATAAATGCCAGAATCTTTATTATAAACATTTACTCGTGCACTTACATAATTCTTCTGGAAACCGGCACACGAAATTACAAAAAATAGTACGGGTAAAAAACGGAGTAGGTTCATACTCCATTATATCATACTGTTTTATTCTTTGGCTATAAAAGCATGAACACTACCGGCAATTTCTTCGTCTAAGAATTGTGCTGGGGTAACCGTTCGCCGTTCAATAGCATACATGCGAACTTGATTTGCTGAATCTCGGTATATGTGTAAAGCCCTGAGATTACTGGGGTTTACGCTACCCCCATAAGCATTACTTATAAATGTAGCTAATTGTGTCAACTGACCCCCAGAAAGAATAATTTCATTTACTTTCTTATCATATATTGCGTCACCAGTTGCCATCTTAAAAACTCCTTTATTTTATTAGTGTAAAAATTAAATCTTGCATAGCCTCTTTGTAAAAAGAAGCCGCAAATTGTTGAAATTCAATATTCCTTACTGCAATAGTGGGGTGTAGTGTATACCCGTGGGTAAAAGAAAAATTACAGGTATACTCATCATTATGAGGGGCATTATTTTTTCTCCATTCTTCATTAAGGTAAAGCAACCAAAATTCAGATACTGGGGGCCACTTATGTGTTAAATCTCCATAAGCACGAGCTGAACTCCAGTGCGGTGTTATTATAGTACATGTACTCTTTGATTTTAACACACGATAAAGTTCATTAGCAAAGTGTATACGTTCTTGTGGTTCTAAGTGCTCGATGAAGTGGCTGGAATAGGCTTCATCAACCGAATTATCTTCCCAAGGCCATTTCCCCCGTAGGTCGAGTACATGCTTAACTTTACCACCAAACTCTCGTATGTCTACCCCCTCAAAGCCTTCTTTGGGGTTTGGTCCACAACCGAAATCAAGTTTCATGTTTCACCAAAATAGATCTGTGTTTGCATCATAATGCCCGACCCTTACGCTGCAATCGATCGCGCAGCGATAACCATACTTTCTTGCATCTGCCCAAAAATAAAGATCCTGGGTTCCGACACCTTCCTGACCGGCGACCGTCTTAAACCATGGTCTCCGAAGCCTGTCGTCCTTGAACATCGACAGGCGCCAAAGGTTAAAACCCATACCCGTACCACAGCACTCGACCAGACCACCGTTTGGATCCGGAGGCTGCGGTCGGAAATTAAGAACCGGATCCTTGGGGTCTCCCCAGATCTGAGGAACCCCACCTTCCCCCTTTGTCCAGTATAAACCACCAATACAAGCGAGCTCCGGATGCGCCTCCATGCGAGCGATTAACCGAATAAGACCGTCAGATGGAGGCGAATTATCATGCTCAATTGTCAATAAATACTCCCACTGCGACAATTCGGGGTGTTGCAGTATCGCGCTAATTGATTGCGAATAGGCATCACCAACCTCCATGCCTATTGCCGCCATGCGATGTGCAGCTTGATTCGGCGGAAAAATTAAACCGCAATGCGATAAGTAAACCTTGGTTGGTATTGATTTCGACGCTGGGATTATCATTAGGACGCGCTGCTTTTTCCACGTCCCGCCTTCGATGATGCGTTTTGTCGATTCCGGCAGGCTGTTGTTGTGCGCACCGTCGAATGGCAAGCTTACAATCTCTGACTTCACGCAGCACTCGCTGGCGCCACGGGACCGACGGCAGGAAACGCTACCATGTCGCGGCAAAAAAAATCAACCATCATCTCGACCCAAGCCAAATGATATTGGAGCGCATCTGAGACGAGTTACCGGTCCCGGTAATCGCCGATGTGTGGATTGATGCTGGCATAATGTTAACATTGGCCGCCGCGCCCGAAGTGGTCCTACTATGGATGCCGAGAAAACGCAGGGCATTCACACTGATATTTGTTGCAAACAACGACCCCTGTGTGGTCTGTGACGCGCTGGCGTGCATTGCGGAGAATGAACCAACGGCAGCACCGCTTGTGCGCATCGTCTGCATATAGCCCAACCAGTACTCCCCACTGGCCAGGCTTGTTGCCTGGCTGTGAAGTATCGCAAGCCTAGGGCCGGTCATCGAGGCGGATATATTACCACCGACGCTTGAGCTGTTGCTTGTGGAGTTCGTTCCCCAGAACCAGTAGTGAGATCTTGCGGTGACACTGTTTTGCGACAAATGGACCTGGAAATGAAACGTTGACACGAGCGACAGAGCAGTGTCCCCGTTGAGAGTGTAAAGGCCATACATCTGCGCATTTGTAAGTGAGCCAGTTCCGGCAACTGTCTGATGGGAGATCATGAATCCGGCAGTGTTGAATGTTATGTAATTGGGGACCACGAACGGTGCAAGATAAAGCGAGTACGAGGTTAACGATCCTCCGACAGCGGTGGTCGTTGCCCCTGAGTACGCGGACGATGTTGCATGTCCGTGGTCCTCCCAGTACGGGAACCTTGACAATGTCGCAGCACCCCCGCCTCCCGGGCTAGGGCCGCTTATCGAAACAGTGGCCCCGTTGGCTCCAGTCGACTGAGACAGAGTGATATTATTGGTCCCCACAAGTACAAGCTGTGTGCCGCTGATGCCTGTTGAGCCGGCAGTGTTGCCGAGATTGGAAACGCCAGCCGAAAAACCGGCACCGCCGCCGGCAGGTACACTTATCAAAACACTGCCATTGGTAACCCCCACCGACGCGACTCCCGCGCCAGCAAACGATATCGCATTTAGATTTTGCGTACCGCTTGTTGATTGCGTAGTGTTAGACACGGCGAACATCGATGCGCGCACGCTTGCCGCAGCAATAGACCCATTCGTATTGGTCCAGCTTAAGTTAGAGTTGTCGCTAAAGCCAAGCGTCTGAAATGCACTCGACCCACCAGCCGCACTAAACGCTTGGTTACTTTGGCTTGTGAGTGCGTTGTGTGAACCGACTATCGTGTGCGATCCACCAGCACCACTTGACAGAGAAAGAGTGACACCGTTGAGATTTGTAAAAGCTAACCTTGCAACAGTGCCGCTTGTTGCGTTATCGGAAATTGTCCACGAGCTATTTGTTATTGTCGGGACAGTGTAAGATCCGACAACTGATCCACCACTGTATAGAAAACTCATTCCGTTAGCATTACCAAAACTAGCGGTCTGGAAAGTCGAACTACCGTTGCTGGCAGAAATCGCCTGATTGCTTTGTGATGTTAGCGCATTGTGTTGAGCTGTAATAGTTGACCCATTTAGCCCAAAAGATATACCATTACTATCGGATAAAACAACATCACTAAGATTTTGGCTTGTGGTCCCAGCACTAATATTAATATTAGTAAGGCCACCCCCACCCGTACCAAGCGTTACCCAGGAATTGTCCCCCCGCAAATAAACGGTACTGCCGGTGGCCCCTTGCCCGAGCTGGGAGGCAGGAACATACCCAGTAACCAGCATTTTTTATGCCATATCAAAAAGTTGTAAGTAGGACCCGCGCTGAATAGTTAATGTGCCTGTTGTAGCGGCGTTCATAGCATAACGGGGAATAAAGGTACCGCTTCCAGAGGGGACAAAAGTTCCTTCTGTAACAAAAGTACATTGTCCAGTAATAGTTCCTTGCGTAATAGCAGTAGCTAAGGCAGTCGTTTGGGTATGTTGCAATGGCGTTGCTGTACCAGTTTGCCAAAAAACATTAGAAGCACGGAAATCCGTGGCTGCCGCAGATCCCCCGTTAAAGTCTACTTTCGCTCCATCAGCGGCTGTGCTATTTGATAAGTATAAAACCATTCGAATAGCGTACTTACGCCCAGAAACTACGTTAGCCGTTAGGCCGGTAGTTGCAAAAGTTGTAGTTGCATTTGTTCCAGAGGCGGCAAGCATAACTTGGCCGGCGGTTTGTTGTATATACCCCCCGCCCGTCGACCCGTCATTTACTTTAACAACAGCAGCAGCAAGTCGTTCAAGCCCCGTGTCGTTTGTAGCAGTTCCTTGATTTGCTGAGGCAGACCACTTAATATTTTGAGTTGGATCTAAAAGTAAACCATTAGAAAAGTCCCAAACTGGTCTATTTAAAGCCCCAGTGCCGTTTGTTACACCAAAAGCCCCGGCCCAAAACTGTTGGCCAGAACCCCCAGAACGAGAAGTTACAACAGCAGTTGTAGCAGAATTTGCTGTAATTCTGTAACCAGCAGTTCCCGCCGCATTACTTACACGTAAAGAACCGTCTGCTGGAAAATTAATTCCACCTAAACCAGACCATAATAGGGAATACGCGTTTGATGCAAATGTAATATCCCCGTTTAAAAGACCACCGGCAAATGGGTCTTTATTCCCAACACCATTCGAAGTTGTTATATTCCTAGGCATTTGTCACCCAAGCATAAACATCAAAGACGTCTCCGGCAGCCCCTGATGTTCCTGTTACACTAATTGTGATTTGATCGCATCCCTGTACATTGAAATCGGCCATGTAAGAAACTACACCACTAATACCACCATAACTATCGGAATAAGCATTTCTAGTTCCGGTTCCCCCCGATATACCGACTGACGTAACATTACCCGCAGGTAATAGATTATTATTAACGTCATGCCGACCGGTAGAGGTTATATTTATAGCTGTTACAGCAGTCCTAGCAGTAAGATTTATTTGGAGAATTACCCCAATACCACCAGAAGTATTAATGGTAGCTGTTCTAGTTGAGGCCATGGTTTGTTGATCAATGACCTTACCACGATAGGTTTTTCTTAAAAATGTATGCATCATTTAATCCTATTAATTTCTAGTAATGTTATATTTTAACATACCTAATTATGGTTTACTATACCCTATATTTTCCTTAGCCTTCTCATATAAGTTAGTTGGTCTAAAATAATCTGGTTTTACCGCTTGTGTTTTAACCAAAGGATTCGTGAAACCCTTTCCAAGGGCCAACCCCCCAATAAGAGGGAAATCATTCATTACTTTAAATTCCATTGCTAAAGTAAGTGCTTCGTCATACTTTTTCTCAAGAATTAAAGATTCAATTAAATTCTTATAAGCATCCCAAGGACGTTGAATAGGTTTTAGCAAAAGTCTTTGAAATTGCTGGTTTTCTGGGATAGGTTTACCAGAAAATAGCTCTTTTCCTGTCAATTCTTCTACAATAGCTGTAGATGTTAAGCCCATATTCCCAGCAAAAAATTTCATGGGATCACCAAGGGCTTTATTTAATGTTTCAAAAGGAGTTGTTACAAATTTTTCTGCTATGTAAGAATTTGGCCCTAGTTTATCTGGTCGCTGTTTACTTTTTGCAGCTACCATATAACTAGGATCTCTATAATTTTCCGGTAAAATTTCATCCGGCTGAGCACCTTCCGGAACTTCCCGTAAATGCTCAAGATGTTGTGCCCTAGATAGCCTATCCCACGTAGTAATCCGGTTGGGATTTCTTGCAAGACTTCGAATTGTTGCTGGTATGGCATGACTATTCCAGTAGTAAAAACCGAGAATATCTTTCATACCACGCTGAAATTTTGAAAGACGAAAGTAGTTTCCAGTATATTCGGCCGCTTTTTGTGCAGCTCGTGCCCTATCTTCAATACTACCATTTGTAAGATTACCTAAATAAGATACAAAATGTTGGTAGTCATCAATGATATTATTTGCTGCTTTAGCTCCTGTATATGTTGTAACAAGATCAGTAAATTTCTTGGTTGTATTAGGAAGAAGTTGTGTCCAGTCACCTCCAGGAACTTCTTTAAAAGAAGAGTACAATTCCTGACCAGAACCTACAACCATGTCTTCTTTTGCCCATTTTAATATTTCTCTTAGTGGGTAAGACTGACCATTTGGCAGTTTGTAGTTTACTTTAAGTGCCTCATCTGATTTTGACATAGCAGAAGCAACAGCAGTGTAAAGAGCTGCACTTTGTAATCTAGGATTAGCTCCTTTCAAGCCTTTTTGTATCAAAGACCACTGAAAAGCAGAAGTTGCATTAGTCATAAAATATGCTGGTACCATGAGCGTCGAGCTCACCTTCCACAGGGACCCGACGCTACGACTAACGCCGAGAGCAAACCGGGCCGCTTCCGCAGCTTCCTTCGTAGGCCGGGGGTACATCTCTTCTAGGCGCTTCGCAAGAAACGCCGGTATGAGAACTTCCGTTTCTGAGATATTCTTACCGGCTTTAAGGTCTTCGCTGGAAGTAACCGCCTTTAAAAAATCCCCTTTAACATCGGCCCCGCCATAGACTTGCTTTAATCGAATAAAGTCCATACCAGTCTCATTTTTAAGACTATTAATTTTATTGGCCGCGATACGATCAACAGCAGCCTGTTTGTGTAAACGCAGCTTACCTTCCGCCGCTAAGCGTTCTTCCCTATTCCAAGAAACTAGGGATTGCTCAATATCCTTAGCTGCTTTTCTATAGATCGGGTCCTGAGAAACCAAATCTTGCAATTCTTTTTGAGATAACTCTGTGTATAACCCGTGCTTTTTTAAGGTTTCGCCGACTTCCGAGAATTCTCTGCTTATGCCGGCGGCGCGGGATTGGCTCCGCGCGGCTGCTTCCCATTGCAAAACAGGATCCTCCACGTACCCAGCCCCAATTTCGCGCGCTTTGGCGCTTTGAGCTTCTATACGAGATCGATCCCTTTTTGACAAAGCAAAGTCATGCGTTGGTTGGTCTAAACGAACTTCCTGCGGATGCCCATAATCTTTTCTTGTACGAACATCTTGAAGAAAACCTTTCTCGTCGAATTTCCTGGCGTGAAAACCACTTACCCTATTTACGCGAGCTTGTGCTATTTCAGAAGATAAGGAACTAAATTTGTCATAAGCATCTTTTAACTGATTATTTTGAAGAACAGAGTAAAGGGCATTTTCATGCCCAGAACTTGTAGGATTTAGGGCGCGGCTAACAATAGTCGCTTCCTCTTCCGTGAGTTCCGGAACTTTACTCAAAGCTGATTCGATCATTGATCGCCAAGTTTGTTCTTCAAACAAACCATGCATTTCAGCTAGTTTAAGCTCATCTTTTAGAGTTTGTGGTAACTTATAAGGAAGTTCGCCACGATGCATGAAATATTCTCTTAAAACTTCAACCCCTTTTGTACCCATAGCCTTATCAAGAAGACGCTTAGAGGAAGGCATAGTTGCGAGCTTTCCCACGGAAGCTGCAATAGGTGAGGGGGCGCCCAGAGAAGCAACAAAATCTGCTAGATAGGGATGTTTCTCAGCTAATGAAAGTAATTCATCTTTATTTAGTTCAGAAACTCTCTCTGATATAAAGCTATCTTTTGCTTTCTGGCGTTCTATGTCAGTATTAAAAGTTTGGTTTTTAAGAAATATATCCGCTTCTTTGCTAGCTTTTTCTATTTTTTGTTGGTTTTGGCTAGCTAGGTAGCCAGAAAGACCTAAGCCGTCTTCTTCTTTCCACCAACGCCGATAGGCTTCATCTACACCGGTGGCTGCCATTTTTTTAAACGTTTTAGCAACATCAAGCGGATTGTTTATAAGTTGATCAAAGAATACCTGCGGAGAAATACCAAGTACAGTTGTTTTATTGGCCACCTCTCCAGCACTTTGGCTTTCTTTGAGTTCTTTTAATGCGCCTCCTACAAAACCTAGTGGGACTTCAACTTCCACATCTACAGCTTTCCATATTTTTCCGGGCAATCCCTGGGGGTATTTTCTATGTAAATTTAATTCTTTACGTACAGCTTCCGTACCGAAAGTTTTACCGAGTTCTCGTAACTCATCATCGGAAAAAGGAAGTTTTTCTTCTATTTCGTCTAGATCTTGTTGAGAGAGTGGTTTTTCTTTATACTCTTCCAACACCATTCTTTTTTGTTTTTCCCTTAAACTATCAAACTGTTCTCGATGCATATCTAAAGCAAAATCTATTGCTTCGTCTGGACGATCTGCAAAACCTAAATTATCATATATGGTTTTAAAAAAAGACTTTGCCGCGTCAATATGACTACGAGTTGTATATTTTTTAGCGACAAGATCTCCCACGGAAGACGCTACTTCACTACTACCCCACGTTTGTTCAAAAGTCTTTTTAAAGGGTGTATCTTTTAGGATACTTTCCTTCTGTTCGGGAGAAAGTACCATCTCTTCTGGGGTAGAAAAGAGACCTTCTTTTGTTTTCTTACCATAAACATCTTTTGCAATTTGTGTTTTTTCAAGGGCTTTTTTTCTCTCTAAAGCTACAAGTTCATCAATTCTTTGAGAAGATGGCTGTTCCCCCTCCTGTTCATAAATTTGTCTTTCTATAGCAGAACGAAAAGATGGAGAAAACGGATTATCCCACGTATTTAGCTCAAGGGCTACGCCCGTTTTTGTTTTATACAACTTAGAACGAGCAATACGTTGCCTAGCTTCTTCTCGATCTAGTTCATTGATAAGGGGGATTTTTGGCATGCTTTATTTTCTCTGAAGAGCATCCAAAGCTAGTTCCCGCCATTCATCACCAAATTGTTCTTCCATAGCCATGTAAGCGTCTTCTAGGGGGCGGCCCTGACGCCGAGAAGCCGCAACCTGCATTGCCCACATGTCTGCCATATTAGCGTACTTTCTACCGCGGGCCCTATCCTCTTCTGAAGCTACGGGATTAGAGTAAAGCTTAGCATTTTGCCCCAAAACACTAGAAATTTGTTTGACAGATTTTTCAAAATCGTCTGAAGCACCTATTTGCTTCGCTCGAATAGCCGAACTTCCTCTAATTTTGGCGGCTTCAATAAGACCTTTATTTCTTTCTTTTACTTGTTCCAATCTACCGGCTGAACCCAATTCAGCACGTTCTCCACGTTCTTTTTCTATTAACGCTTGGCGTTCATAGTCCTCAGATTTCCGCATTTTCCAGAGATTAAACTCGTGTTTTCTTCGCGCTTCTTCCGAAGTCTTTTCAAGTTTAGATATATCATAACCAAGTTCTGCTTGCTCACGCGCTCTTGGGGACCGTAATCCCTCCGCCGCATCTATTTTATCACCGCCCTGAGCGGCAGCAATACGACCATACAACTCAGCTACTTTTAAATCTCGATCAAATCTTGCTTGTTCGGCAGCTTCATAACTTTGGTTTGCTCGTGAAAGCTCATCAAACACACGCCGGGAATTTTCTTTATCCTGAAGTTTCTGTTGTTGTCTAGCTGCGCGTTGTTCCGCCGCGCGTTGCTGCGCAGCCATAACCATTCTTTCATACAATGTAGTTCCAATGGAAGGCATAGAAAAATCCTAGTACAAGTTTGAGCCACCTGGTTTAGAATATAAATTTCTAGTATCAGCGTAAGGATTTGTACTTACTTCTTGATTAGCTCCACTATAATTTTGGTTATAGGTTGGCGGCGGTATACTTTGACGATTTCTACTAAAATCTTTTGCCGCACTATACTCATTTTGGTCGAATCCAACACTACCCATATCTCCCCTACGGGATTTCATACTGCGTTCTTTTACGGAACGTTCTTGGGCTTTTTTACTCGCCAAGCTACCTGCGAAGCCACCAAAAGCTTCGGCCATATAACCCATTTCTTCTTCAGAGGGTAGTCGTCCGTGGGTTTTCTTAAAATCTTTCATAAAAGATTTCATTGAATACCCACCTTTACGGCCTTTATGTTCCTTAGCGAATTGATTTCTTTCATACATTTCTTTGCCGGTTCCCAAAACACCGCCAATAGCTGCCCCAATACCGGCTCCAATAGGCCCGGCGACAGAGCCGGCTTTCATGCCAATGGAAGCCCATTTATGGTGTTGGCGAAGTCCCTTTTCCTCGTCACGAAGAGCTGCCGCTTCTTCAGCCGCCTGCTGAGCCTCGAATTTTTCCATAAGTCGTCTGTTGTGCTCAGCACGCACTGATGCCAAATGCTGTAAATTTTGCAAAGATATTTGATATCTTTGTTCACTCTCGGCTCGTTGTTGAGAATATATATTACTTGGATCGATGGCCATAATGTATTTTCCTTATTTAAAATAAGTATTTTGAATATCGGTTTGCATTTGTTGAACAGCTTCTCTAGCTTTATCTTGTTTAAGTAATATCTGACTGACCAAGATAAATATTTCTCAAATGTTCTGGCCCAGGCATCCCCTTACCAGCGGCGGCGGCACGCAATACGTATCGTCGCACAGCTTCCATCCTAGCTGGGTTTCTATCGAGTATTTTATATTTTTTAAGCATACTCTCCAGAGCATTATCTAAAGCTTTAGCCGAAACTACTGTATTTCCAGAAACATAATTACCGCTAGCATCCGGTTTTAAGTATCCACTATCTGCTGCGGGAGCCTGGGGTTGCGTGGGGCCGGGTGCTTGTGTGCTTCCAGCATTAATCCTTTGTATCAAATCTGGCGGTAAGTCTTGGTTGGCTTCTACCATTAATTTTGCTACTTCCATATCGAATGCACGGCCTTGCTGTTCTCTTTGAAATTGCTGTTCTTGTAAGCGATTAGCTCTATCAAGCCTATTTTGAAAATACTCCCGTGCAAGATTTCTTCCGGCAATATCATGTTGTTGACGGCCTTGTTGCATTTGTTGCATACCGCCCAACTCAGCTTGTCTGTAACCGGATAAGAAAGCCCCTCCAATACCGGAGCCCATACGGGCATCAATAGCCATAGCTCTGCGTCTTCCGGCAGAAGCTGCTCTATTAATAGCATCTTCCTGAGCCCCCCACGTACTTTCGTGTTGAGCGAGTTTATCCTCATAAAATTTATCGATATCCGCAAAAGGATTTGGAGCTGGTGGTTTAGGTGCCTGAGCTCCTCCTGCGCCCGTACCAGCCAGCGGGGGTGCATTTGGGTCTCGCGGCGCTCCGAGAGGCTTCGGCGCTGCTTCCGTGCCGGCAGAGACCGGGGGAGCTGCTCGTGGTAAAGGCGCGGCGGGAGATACCGCCGGCGCTCGTCGAGGAGCACCAGCCTGGGTGCCCCTTTCTGGTAATTGGTACATACTTCTATAAATATTTGGAGTAATTGCCATAATTATGCTCTTAAGCCATTAACACGTTTAAGTTTAATTGAAATGCCCCAGGATCCCGAACCAGTGGCCCAGCCGGTTCCTGCTGTAGTGATATCAAGAATGAAAAAATTTGGTCGAACCGCACTAATGCCAGCAGTTGTTGAAGCTAAACTTGTTACTTGAGTTTGTTGGTTAGCTATCCCAGTAGTTAAACCAGCTTTAATCGTAGTAAAACCATCTGTATGATTACCATATTTCAAATCAAGGGTTACGCCACCAGTAGGCGCCATACCAGAAACGTAGGTCATATGCTCTACACCTAAAATTGTATAGCCGCCCGTTCCGCCGCCAGAATCATAAGGAATACTTCCTATGACTAAAAAAGCAGAAGCACCGGAATCTAAAGGGGCCCCTGTCCAAGTAGCACCAACAACTACTTCAAAATCATCGTTTGCTAAGCGATCATTAGCAAGATTAGCACCAGAAACAATGTCAGAGCCAGTGATGTTTCCATTTATTTTATTCTCAACATCTGTAAAATTTTGGTTGACTTCAGAAGCAACTATTGTAGTTGCTGTTGAAAATGTATTTGTAACAAAAAATGCCATGGTGTACTCTCTAAAAAATAAAATTCAAATCATTTACACAATATAGAGCTGCGACATAACGTAAAGTTCCTGATTGAGTTAACGCACTTATATTTATTTTCCCCGGTAATCCAGAGCTAACCCCACTTACAAAGAACGGTCTAGCTGTTCTCGCAACAGTTGTTGTAATCATATTATATACCGGATTAGAGTCGTTTGACCAGCTACCTATGAAATAAGGAACATAAGCGTTTAATTCTACTTGTTTAGGTAACGTAATTGTTTGAATACCCGTGCTAGCCCCACTAAAACTAACTTCAGTACCAGGAACTAGAGTAAAATTTCTTTCCTGACCACCGAGATATCGGTAGATTCCGAGATTAAGTATAGATCCCGCAGTAGGTACAGAATGAACAGTAATTTTAGCTACATTAATAATTCGCGCGAAAGGTGTCATACCACAAAAAGAAAAATGCAATTCATTAGCTGTTTGTGCGTTAGCTCCGACATCACCCATAAGATCATGGTTTGCTACATACCAACCAAATCTTTGAGGCAAACTAACTATACGTTGCGCATCTGATTCGCGCTGATCTACAGCCTTAGGATCAAACCTTGGGCCCCTTCCTCCCGGTATGGAACTAAAACGAGCCATATTACTTTAATTTACTCCCTAACCAGTCTAACAAAATTTCCAGTCGATTTCTCGTCGGTAGTCTACCAAGAGCTTCAATTTCTTCGGGAGGTATTTTTTCTTGTGATTTTTGAGCCATATATTTTTCATAGGCTTCCTCTCCCATAGCTGCCTGATCGAGTTTACCCAATGCTTCTTTACGGTCAACTGGTTTCCAGGGTAAATCTTTAGCTTGAAATTCTCCATAAGGCGTTTTGTAAACATTTAATATTGGGTCATTTACCACAAGAGAATTTTTAGGATCTTTTGGCGGATAAGCATAGCGTAACTCATCACTACGTTGTTGTAATGCCTGTCGAATATCATCTTGTCTCATTAAAGATTCAGCATCGTCCCGATCAGTATTGTAACCAAATTTAAGACGATACATTTTCTGATCATACTCATCTTGAGCTTGTTGTAATGCATTTGCTTGTTCTTTCGATACTAAATAGGCTTTTTCATCGTATGGCATTTATCTAATCCCCAACGGTATATAACCAAGTTGCACACCTTTAAGTTGTGCTCCAGCTCCGAAATTTTCTACCCTAAATTGTGCCCATTCTCCGTGCTTTCTGTAGGAAAGTCTTCTGTTACGTCTTTTGCTTTTAACCCAAACTGCCGTACCCCATTGGTCTGCCCCACCCCACGTATCTTCAGAGGTATCAGTAAAAGATAAATTAACTGCACTGGCGGGGGGATCTTCATCCTGCACTAGAATATGAGCTTCACAAGACATTCTAGCATTGCCGTCTACTGTAATATCTCCCCATAATTTTGTAGTATTACTCCCATATCCAATTCTGTGCGACAAAATATAGGAACCACCTGTAGTGTTACCAGATAATGTTGTAGCACACATTTCAAAATAGTTATTCCCCGAGTAAGTTTTTTCCATCTGCATAAGCTGACCTGTATGGTCTAAAAAATAGACTTCTTCTGTATTAAATTGGCTGTTAATAGAAAACCAACTCTGCGGCGTTATACCATCCCATTTCCACCACCCGTTATGTTTGTAATCATAGACTAAAGTTAAATTATTATATGTATTTCCATCGGTTGGGACAGATAACACATAACATTGCCCGGAACGAATATGTGTAGATGTTGCTAAATAACGAAAAGAAGAATTTATTGTTTTAGTTGTTAAATCAATAGGTTGTGAAAGTTTTTTAACATTAGGCGTTCCGTCGCAAAAATATATGCCGTCTTCTGCTAAAAAGACCAAACCCCCGGGTATATTCTGTATGGAGTTATTAGAAACGCATCCAATTCCCTGTTTTATTAGACGCGGAGTAAACTGCCTAAGGCCGAGATCATCTTCACCAATATCAACAAGCTGCCAAATAGAATCTTGCTTAAAAACAATAACATTTTCATTAAGGACAGCTAGTCCAGTAATTTCCGATCTGTCCTCACTAATAAAGTAAGCGAAAGATTCACTCGGCCAGACCTTATAAGCAGGTTCTGGAGCCGACCAACGAATAATTTGGTTATCACCAATTACATTGGCCGCAAAAAGTGTTCCCTGATGATACATATAAAATTTTGCGCTCGGCCACGCAGATAGTTGGGCTATAATATCCGGGTGGAAATCAGACTTAATTCCATTAACAGTTCCAACAAACTCGGGACGGTCTTCTATTTTAGCATTACCTATCGTAAAAAATCCTGTAGGAGAAAGAATTGATGGTACAGCATACAATTGTGCTGTAAAAGCCTGACTACCAACAGAAAATATTGCATCACCAAATTGAGGAATCTCTACTAGCGATGGAAATCCAACTAAGCCGGGTGGAAAATCATATGGATATGTGATAAAAATGTCCTCCCCCGACAAGTTTTTCAGGAAAAATTGTGTACTAGTTCCACCAGAAAAAGTAGAAATACCATAAAATCCTGGTAAAGAACTACTTTTCAAAAAAATAGGGGCATAACTACCTATTCCAAGAGTAGTGGCGGGGGACATTGTAATAGTGTTTGCCCCCATTATAAGATCTGCATTTAGAAACTCAAATCTAACCCAAACAGACCGAGTAACTCCGTTTACAGTTGTAGATGCAGCATTATTAACCCAAGGTATTCTATAGTTTTGGTTCCCCGTGAAGAAAGCGTTTCCCTTAAGAAGAGTAACATTCTCTGGTGTCATAGAGGAACCATTTCCATGCTCCAATGTAACCCAACCAGAATCTGTAAAAACTTCTACCTTTACTAATGTATTTGCTGCATTTGGAGATGCGGTCGTAAACTCTATGGAAGCCAGGCCAGTAGTACTAAGAGTATACCCATTAAATCCCATATAAATTCTATCACCAGTTCTTGTATTCGTTTTAGAAACATACGTACCGGTAATATTAGCTACATTTGAATAGCTGGGGGTACTTGTTGTATTATCTTCTTTTATGAGCTGAATACTTGATGCAGATCCGGCAGCCTGTAAAATAGTAAATGGTATACCCTTAAAGCTCGGTCTATGTTCCACAACACCATTAGGACACCATACGTTTAAAGCATCTAGAACTTGATTTGGTTGAGCATTTTCAGGTTCCTGGTTTATACCACCACGAAAATCATCCTGCCCAATGTAACGATAGTTTTCGCGGCCCACGGCATATCCTTATTTTTCTTTCGCTTTTGTTTTTACTTCAGTTTCATTTGCTCTTTCAGCTTCAAATTTCTTTTGGTTAAATCTACGGGCTTCATCAGCTTTAAAACTTGTAAGAAAAGCCCGATATTCCGTTTCTGAACGGATGGGATACTGGGGATCTACAAGACGAAAATACAGTCTGCGAAGAGCAAGATCTTTTATATCAAAAACAAATTCATCAACCGTTTTTGGATCTCTCCCTTCAACTTCGGCGTTCTTTTGTTCTTGCTGGTAAAGTGCTGGTATTTCTAACTCGCCCGGCCCAATAGTTGCTTTAACATCCATAAGACGTAAATAAGCACGTATGTCATCTAGTTTCCACGTATGGTTTGGCCTAAAAGCTGGCAACTCACGAGAACGAGTAACAGAACCTCTTGATATTTTTGTTTGGTGATTATCTCGTTCTAGAAACCATTCCGCCACATTTTTTTTAAGCTTAGTCTGCTGAAAAGCGGGTAATTTAATAACTTCTTTACCGTTATTTTTACCGGATATTTCTCCGTCCATTCCAACATAAAAATCCTGGCCCAGATCCATTTCTCTAACAATAGATCTAGCTTCTTTTTTAGGATTCGGTACAGGAACATCTTCCCACACCTTATATTTTCCATTAAAACTACGTTGTTTAACTTCCGCCGGTGCGTCAGGATCTCCCAACATATTTGCTACAATAACAAATTCTTGCGCATTAGGTTGGCTAAACAATGTACCATACCGTTTTTCCGGATCACCAATAAGTTCAATATTTCCGGGGTATTCTGTTAAAAATTGTAAAGCCAGACTTTCCGAAACCGCTCTCTCAGAGCCAGCCGGAAGTATTTTTAAAGCACCATCCACAAGAACAGAAATATCCCGATTAAGGTTATTTCTAATAATTTGTTGTTTTTGCATTTTTCACCCTTAATAAAAGTTATAGTTTAAATCCTCTAATCTAGGAGCAAACCAATCAGAATTAGAGGCCGGACGTCCACGACTCCAGTATTTAAATAAATCCATACGAAGTTCTTCTCGTTTCTCTGCCCACCCGTTAGGAATATTTTGATCTGAAATAAGTCTAAAATCAATAGCAGTTTCCCAGCAGATAAGCTCATGAAATAAATCAGGAAGAAGCGAAGGAAGGTCTGCGTCTGCTGACATAGTAGCTGGTTTTTTCCAGTAATAACAACGAATTGTTTTTGTAGAACTGGGGCCAGTAGATCCCCAGGATAGTTCGTTCGGTTTAGAGTAATAAACAGTATAAAAATCTGGATTCTGTCCTACAACAAATTCAGTCCCCGGAGCCCCGCTTGTTACATCACGAAATTGATAAATAAGTTCTGATCGAACAGTTGTCGGAAGTGTTTTAGTAACAGAACTTGCCGTCCATGTAAAATCTTCATAATCTAGTATATGACCAGCATTTCCTTCTTGAATACCTAATCGAACAAGCCGCTGATAAGCATAATTGATAAGTTGGTTTAAACGAGCAGTTGTGATATTTTGGTCACTTTGACCATCATTAAAATTTATTAAAAAACTTGTATAATCGCGAATTTCTGAGAATTGCATAACTATACCAACTTAGCGTTTTTAGGAACTTTAAGTTTAAAAGTATCCCCAAAAGATTTTTTCTTATTCTCTAGTTTTTCTATCTCTGGCTTTATAAATTTATAAGCGGCGGTTCGATCACTTGCAGATTGATGTTTTTGCCCGAGTTTCCACCAATCTTTACCAATTTGAGTACTAATTTCAGTTTTAGCGCTATCAAGATCTCTTATTCTTTCCTTATGGGTATCTAAAATAACTTTAGCAATAGGTTTGGACCAATGACGTAAAGTCAATAAAAATTTTAAGGAATAAATATCATAGATAGACATTTTATGCCCATCATATCCGGTATAACTAGAATCTATAGTAGCTACCATAACAGGAATTCTAAAAAGTGGATCCCAGTCTTTCCTGGAACCACCCCAACGATTAAAAATAGGTCCGTTGGATGCCTTAGTTATAGTAGGTTGCCCAGAAATAAGGTTTGTCTGAACATCCCAAAATTCACCAGATATTTTTGGTTCTTCAAATGTTCCTACATCACTAATATGATATAGCTGAACAACGCAAAAAGAGCCGGGATTAAGTTCATCCGAATACGTTTTGTCTCGGCCTAACCACGCCAACCGAAGTTGAGGGTGAAAACGGTGAAGAGCCTGACAAACATAGCTTGGAGAATGCATCCTTAATCCCGGACTCCTAATTAATTTACTAAACTGGGGTCACTCCGCCACCATTTTGCGTAAACCAAAAAGCGTAAACTTCAAATGCTTCATTACCAGCGCTTTCGCGCCCAAGGTTAATAACACTTGCAGTTACAGAACTTACACTTGCTGCCTTTCCGCCAGGAGCAGTGTTACTGATATTTACAAAAGCCGCTGCCGGAGCAACAGATTCACCGTGTGACACAGATCCCGTTCCGGCGTCTGGAGTCACTACAAATTTTTTCACTAAGAACGGCGCATTACAAAGTGCCGTTGTTACTGCTGAATAAGCCATTTTATTTTATCCTCTCTAAACTCGTGCACACACCACATATACATCAGCACTGGGTGTGTTCGCGACTAGAATTTTCAAGTCTTCGCCTTTATTTACTTCATACTGTGCAATATCCATTGTAGTAGCTCGACTCAATGTTCCTGAGGATGCTACAGCCATTGTACTTGAAATTGCTGTAGTGTTTCTAGCTACTTGTACTGTTGCGCCAGCAGAAGTTGCCCGCCCCACCGCAAAACAATCAAGAACACGCACTTTAAAAGGCATATTTTCTACGATTGTCTGTGTTGCAGCGGCGGCGGAAATTCTTTTCGACAAGACAAACATACCGGCTCCCAGGGAACTTCCCCCAAGATAACCCATCTGTCTGCCACTAATTCCGCGTTTATCGCCCATTTGTATTCCTTGATATTAGGGGGCTTATTAGGCCCCCCGCTATCCTATTCTATTTCAACCATTAGTACATGGTCGATTTGTCTTCATTGAGATCTTCAATCTTACCACTTGTGTAGCGATTCATAATATAATTTTCCGAGATCTCAAGCATCGTAGCAGTATTCACGCCCGCGTTATCTGAACGGAGAAAAATCTCTCCACCCTGACGGCGCCACGAAAGAGGCTGTACAACACCACGTTTAATCTGCGAAAAGTCAACGAAAAACATTTTGTTATACAAAGCATCCGTATCCACGATAACATCAATCTTACCCAAAGCTGACTGGAAAGACGAAACCGCCATACCAGCAACTTTATCTGAGGGAGAAATACGGAATTCACCTTCATACAATTCTTCAACATTAATCAAAGACCAAGAATTACCCAAAACTTTCAATCCGTCCGATGGACGTTCGTTACCAGATTTTTGTTTAATACCGGCAAGCATTGCACGGAACAAAAATGGGGTCAAATCGCGAAGAGTACCACCGTTATCCAACACAAAGCTGGAATAACGAGGAAAGTTCGCAACGTTAATATTCTGGAAACTAGAAGCCGCGTCATCAACCAACTTATCAAGACCCGAAACCGCTAGGTTAAGAGAGTTTTGCGCTCCGTTCGCCCAAACCAGTTTATCACCAGCCGTGGTACCACCAGGCACCGACGCTTCTAGAGTTACCGTAGCATAGCCAGCCGCAGTGGGTGCTGACGCCGTACGTAAGACTTTAATTTGACCACGATTAGTTGCCAGTGTCGTATCATAAACATCAAAAGATGCCTTATCCCACAGCATACGAGCATCATCAGCAAGCAGTGTAGTCCCGGAAGTACCAGTCTGCACGACGGCCATAACACCAGAACCGTCCCGATAATTAACACCATTAAAATATTTCAAAGCACCAGTCATAGCACCTTGGATTTCAGACTCGACAGCACTAATTGCAGCATTTTCACCCTTAATTGCCGAAATAGCACCGTCAGAAAGTTGAATCTGTGCTGCCAAGAAACGCCGTGCTACTTTAGCCGTCTGATAATCTTGTTTATCAGCAACGGGGAATGCGCCACCATCAACAGTAAAGCCGATAGCCGGCGATCGCGCACTATGCACTCTCCATTCTCGCGATGCTCCAGCCCAACGTTCCTCAGAAATTAAATTACGTAGCAACGCTTTTTGATTAAGCGTTTGTCCAATTACATGAAGATAGTTAATGAATGCTAAATTCGCACTATCTATACCTAAACCTGCCATATTTTATCCTATTATTGTTTTGTGGATGCTATCTTATTAGCTTTATTCAAAAAAGCTCTAAAAAGAGAGCCTCCAGCATCGTCTATTTCTTTCTTAGTCGGTATTCCCGACGGACTAACTGAGGCAGCCGTACTACGGTTCCCGGCTACTTTTGGTGCAGCCAAAGATTTCTTTACTGCCTCTCCTTTACTTTTCATTTTAACTTTTGAACGAGCTTCTGCGTACTGATCTAAAAGATTTTGAAATTCTGGCAAAGCTTGTTCGGGATATTTCCCGGTTGACGCCGAATAGGTCATGATAAGATCAAATAAAGAAGAACGAAGATTATTTCTATCTTTTTCTTCAAAATTACCTAACATGGTATTCAATGCCTGGTTTGTCATATTATCAAAAGTTATATGTCGCCTAGCCCGCTCTTGTTCTTCCTGCTGTTCCTGATAAACTTTTTTTAAATTTTCAACTTCTTGTAAAGCTCGTTGAACTTTTTTATCAGCAATTGTTTCAGCTTCTTTTAGTGTTTCTCGACGAAAACTTGTAAGAGGATCATCAGGTTCTTGGGGGCCTTTTTGAGACAATAACGCTGTCTTTAGTTCGTCAAAACGTTTTGCGTATTCTAATTCTTGTTGCTGAAATTTGTTTTCAAACTCCATGCGCTCAAGTTCTCGCTGCCTTTGCCAACGATACTCTGCGGCTTTAGCTATTGCTTCAACCTCATTTGTACGGTTAACAATTTGCTGCATACGCTCGTCAAGACGATTTTTTTTAGGCTTTTCCTCTAGAACTTCTTCAACCTCTTCAACCACCTCATCGGAAACTTTAACTTCTTCAACTTGTTGCTCTTCTGGTTCCTGCTGGGCAACCTCTTCCAGCGAATTCCCTAGTTGTTCCTTAACTTCTGCGATTGTTTCTGAATTTACTAAATCAGCTCCAACTAGTGCATCGAAACCCATTATACCCTCTTTGGTTTAACGTCCCAGTGACGAAAAAATACATATAGTTAACGTCCATACATATAAAAATGACGTATATTATATTGTAATGTATTGTAATGTATTGTGTCAATCAAAATTAAAGTTTGACAAAAGACTAAAAATAAATTAGCTATATAACTAAGTTAGAATATACGTAGATTCTAACTTTTACCGCTCCTACATAAGGAGTTTTTCATATATTTCTTTAATCTTATCATTATTAAAATAAGCTACAAAATAAAGCCTTTCTTGTAACCTATCCGCATCGTTTGCGTTTTCGGGAAAAGCACAACCGCAATGCCGTAATCCCCACGACTCATTTATTTTTACTGGTTTCCAGCCCCGCCCCCCACATTCAAAACACCAAGATTTACCCCAGGAAATAAGACCATCATCATCCACCGATATAGCGTCAGAACAAAAATAATCTATTTCATCGTACTTTGCCATGATTTAACTTTCGTGTTCCTGTTGCCCACGAACAGCTCCTTCAGCCGCAGAATCTGCGGTACGTAGGGTGCTGTCTGCATCTTCCATAAGACTGCTATTGGATGCCATATCAGTTCCTAAATGACCTGGATTATTTGGGGTTCCGCCGGGATTAGTCTGGTCTAAACCGCCTTGCGGAGAATTCCCAAACATAGGGTCTGCGGCTGGTTGCCCAACCATAGCCCAGTTAGCATAAAACATATAAGCATTTACTAACCGTTCCTCTACATCGGGAGGAGCATTCCTTCCTCTTCCCCGAAGAAACTTTAGGAAAACATCCCTAAAAATTGCTGGATCATCATATGGTTTTGGCTCAACAGGCTCCCCAGATATAATTTTAATAGCCATTTCTGTGGCTGCCGCGTACTCGGGAGATGTAAAGTCTGGTCCGACACCGGGGACTTTTATACGGGCTAATTGTGTGAATTTCTTATCATCTAAAACACCCGTTTGTTTATCATTTAAAATACCTGTTCCGGCTAAGTCTAAAGCTTGAGTAAGACGAACAGCTTTGTTTTGACTTAATCCGTCGTCAACTTGTAAACGAATATCAAACCCAGGTTTAAAATTAGCATGCCCCCAAATGTAAGCTTCAGCAGCATTATCCTTACCACCAATAAGAACCATACGATCTTTGTCGTAATACTTTTTAGCCAACTCAAGCATACCTAAATATAATTGTTTCCACTCGCTGTAGTTGCGTGTCATAATAGGAGCTATTTGTTGGGAATTCTCTGCTTCCAGGATCGACATTGCCCGTCCGTTGGGGTCTGCTACACTACGTCCCATTTCCTGGTCTGTAACAGTAGCGGCAACTTGAATATCCTGAGATAGCATAGACCCGCGATTGAAAACTTCACTCGGAAGGGGTGGCGGAACCAAAAAACGAATTTCCCCGGCAGCCGCGTTATATTTTATAACTTGGGATGTCGTAGCATTAATCTCATCGGAAGCTACACGAGCTTGTTGTGGAATAAGCGTTTTTGGACGGACTAACAATTCACAATATTCTCTTACATTTGTTTCAGTAGAGTCTAATTCCTTTTGTCGTGACGAAGCCTGAACAATAAAACTTTCCCCATAAAAAGATTTTGGTCGTCGCTCGAACCAACCCCAATAAAACGGTAAACGACCTAAACAGTCGTACAAACCTTCTTTCTCATCCAAAACAAATTTTTCAGTAAACCAAACGATACGCCCGCTAGGATAAGCTTCCGTAGCTTTTTCGTGGTATTCGTAAATGTATAAGTGATCGTTATAAATTTCTTCTCCGTATTGTCCCGCACTTCCCGTATTAGCGGCCAAAGAAGAATCCTCTAAAAAAGAAACAGACGAATCGGGTCCGATAAATTGGGCCATTTCCGGAAATTTAGCTCTAGCCTCTGAAACTGGCATTATAAGTTTTTTAAAAATATATCTAAAACATTCTGGATCCCGTATACCAGGTTCCACATATACATCAGAAATATCAACATTATCTACACGAATATCCCCCTCTGAAGCCGATATTAAAGTAGGTATTTTATCTACATCTGGGGGTTCCGGCATCTGTACAGGAGGTAATGAAGACTCAGGAAGTTCCCCCATTTCTTCAAGAGTTTTTTGTGCATTTGCCGCAGCCGTTTCATCAACTAATTGAGATTCTACGTCATTCGCTGCCCTAGAAAAAATTTCTGTACGACAATGGGGGCATTCTTCTCCGACAGCTTTAATATCATCTACATAATTACAAACAGAACAAAAAGCAAGTTTACGTCCTAGTGTACTATCCCAGGATAACTGAACAACAGCAGTTCCAGCGTAAACAATTGATTCGATATATTCCTCAAATTTAACTTGCATCTTTTGTGCTTGCTCTAAAAAAGAAAAGAGAGCTTCACAAATTCTTGTGGTATAAATATCATCAATATCCCCTGTCGGGGGAATAGCCTCAAAAGTTGGCCAAAGCCTAGACATTTTACCAGTAAGGGAACGGGCTGTCGGCGCTATCTGATTATTGAAAGAATATAAACGTTTTACGTCCGACACAGGAAGACGAAGAACTTCATTTGTATATCTATTTCGGTAAATAAAATAGTTACCTTCAAGAAAAGCTTTATTTATTTCACATTGCCGACGATACTTTAAAGAACAACGCGAAGCATGATCAAACATTCTTTTTAAATTTTCATGTAATTTTTTGTCTTCTTCTGTTGCCTCATAATCAAGAATTTTAGTATACCCATCACCGATCCCAAAAGGATCGGCGGATTCGGTCGAAAATGGCATAAAATTATCCTACTTTTAATAAAACTTTTTTAAGTTTAATTCGGAAACTTTTCGCTGAAACATCTCAGCCTGTTCTTTTCTTTTTTTAGCTCTTTCAAAAAGAGCTTCTTTTGCAGTTTCCTTTAACATTTCTGGATCCATAGCATACCCCTCAGATTCTTCCTCGTAGTCAGAATCTAATGCCTCTTCTCCAGATCCTACTGATTCATAATTTGCTGCCATAGCTTGATCGCTTTCCGCATTCAGTGCATCTAATTCTTTTTGGTTAGCAGAAAGAAAAGCTTCCACATCATATTCGTATGCCATTATTCTAAATCCTCTAAATAAACATCCAGTGCAGCCGTGGATAGAAAACCCTTCTGGGCTCCTGGATATTCCGAAGGGAACTGCCGTTGCTGAGCAGCGAGGGTGTTGCGCTCCCAGAAGACGCCATCAACATAGCCCTGGATCGCAGGCAACTGCTCGGCAAGTTCCAGGCGCCGCAACGCCCAAAGTGCATATTCTTCATTCACATCGATACCGAGGCTTTTCCGTCCAAGTTTCTTCGCGGCGACGCAGGTCGTACCGCTGCCCACGAATGGGTCCAAAACGAAATAACCTGGATTGGTACTTGCCAATATCAGTTTCGCAAGCAGCTTTTCGCTCTTTTGAGTCGGGTGATCCGTGTTCTCGGACATAGACCAGAAAGGGATAGTGATGTCAGACCAAAAATTTGACGGATATGTGTCACGAAAGCTGCCTCTCTCGCCAGCCATCCAATCCTTTGGCGTTCCATCATCGTTCGTATAGGGAGCAACCACGCGGCGACGCAATTTCACAGCGTCTACGTTAAACACGTAATCATCAGACATAGTGCAGAACCAGATATCTTCGCTTGCATTTTTCCAGTTCGCCGAAGCACCTCGACCCTTCTCACGTTCCCAAGTGATACGATTCCGCACCGTGAAGTGCTTAGATGCAACCTCGAATATAGAATGCGACGTTAGCCAGTCCCCGCAAATATATACCGTCGCCGTTGGCTTCAATAGCGGAACCAGATCCGTGACAATACGGTCGAACCACTCGGTGTAGTCGCCTACCGCACGTTTACCGAACCGTGTGCCATTGAAAGACTTGTTGAGATTATAGGGTGGGTCCAGAAAGAGGAGATCGACAACCCCGCGCGGCAGAACCCGAGCGGCATCCAAACAGTCGCCGACTGCTATCCCTTCGGGCAACTTGCCGGTTAATGCCTCTAAATTCAGCAACCCTGGACGCAGCCTGGCATTGTCGGATTCGCTCAAGGTCAATGTTCGATTCCTTGGTGCCCGTCGTTTTCCGTTCCCGCTAGTCATCGCCCTTTCACCTCGTCCATCATCTTGAGGCTCATAGCAGACACCTCCGACAAACCCAAGTCACCATCGCCTGGCGACCCGCATAGGAAAAAATCAGGTTAGATTCATTGAACATATTCGTATGCCATTATTCTAAATCCTCTGCTCTTGTAATGGGAATAAGATCATCAATATTAACAAATTGCCCGTTGCCAAGATCAATCTTTTTATTCCCCGCATTTTTTTCCTTTTGTTCACGAAGAAAATCTTTTGTTTCTTTATACTCTAAAGCATAAACTTTTTCTTTAAAATCTGCCTCAACCTTTTCTCCGATAGTCTTCGATCCTATATATTTTAGCATTTCTTTTTGTAAAACAAAATACTTATATAAAACAAAAATAGCAAATCCAACTAGTAAAAAACTTTGAAAACCAAGTAACCATACCATTTAAAAATCCTCGGGAGTTTGATCAAAGTAATTATCGACTTCCTTTTCTTTCCACTGTTTTCTAAAGTCTAGCCATACCTGGCTATACCCCCTATCAGTGGGTTCAACTACTTTTGGGCCTGCTGTATAGTCATAAGCCTGTCCCGTAAGAGTGAGGTAAGCACCAATGACAAGAGACATAACCCTATCATCATGACTACCACCGGCCCCACGATAACGCGGAGAATTAAGAGCAACACCACCCGCTCCCACTTTCTCTTGTTCAAAAGCCACAAGTTCATTAATTGTGTCCTTACATTGTATAATTATCATATCATCTTTTATTGCTTGTTGTAAGGCCGCAACCATACTCGGCTTTGTAGAAGCATTTGTTTCAATACCAAAACGAGCATCTTGGCCGGGATCTGCTATTTCCGCGGGGCGAGAATCCCTAAAAATATTCCAATAACATATTTCGTTCTTAAGTTTAAGCATTGTTGAACGCCCAAGACCACCCGTAAGTTCTATAGCTACAAGAGCACTATTGTAATAAACTGCTAATTTGAAAAGTTCTACGGCATAATCTAAAGGATTAATCCAACCATGGTATTGTGCCACAAGAGTCATTTTTAATCTAATACCGTTTGGCTCTACTTTAAGCACCGAAGCACACGATGCGTCGGGGTCCCTACGAGCGCTGGGTGCTAAACCCGCAGCGGTGTCGGCTCCGATGATATATTGCGCACCCGGTTGTGGGCGCTCCCACAGACGCACAGGACTACCGGGCCCCGGCTCCCACATTACATCTTCATAGGTCAAAATGTCCAAAATAGCTTTTCTGTCTATTTTGTTCTCACCTATGAAAATAGGCATAACGTTACCGCGTTCTGGTTCAATGACTTTTTTCCTCAATTCAACAATTTTAGCGCGATCAAAAACTGGGTTTTTAGCTAGGGGAGCCGGGCGGCCATATACACGAGATTCAATCTCAAATTCGTCCATCGTACGTCGCATGGCGTCAATTTGTTCTTTAGGTATAATATTGCCGGCATATTGATCAACGCAATGTAGACTAACAAGAGGTGGAGAGTTTTCTGGTTGTTCTGGATTTATATAATTTAATTTAGGATCTCCCTCTGCAACAGAAGTAAGTAACCGATGTTCCCATGCTTCTAAACCGTGTAATGGTGTACCGGTCTGAATAAAAGAGCTATGCTGTACGCGAATAAGACGCTGCGTACTTTCTGCAAAGAAACTTTCATCAATGTGTTCATCAAAATGTCCCAGACGAAATTGTGCGCCCTGCACGACTTCCCAGCCACCCTCGTCAGAATAGAGGGTAATTGTAGATTTTTCGTGTTTACACCTATGAGCATGCCCAGCTTCCGCGCAGGGGGGACAAGCAATAAAAATAGTTTTAGTGCGTTGATTATAGCTATAAAACCATTTCCCCCCTTCGGGGAACATAGGCGATAAAGGATTGTCCACCTCACCCTGTAATAATTTACGTTCAAAAGTATTAGGTAAATACTGGGAAAATGTAGTTCCAATGATAAAAGTAGAATTTGGGGGTTTTGGAAAATATCTCCAACGATGTTGACCAGTTACTACAAAATAATGTTCTGCATAGCCGGATTGTGTTTTACTCGTGCCATTACCAGCACGGAAATATCTCATAAATGCTTTAGAACTATGGAATTCCAGAGAAGCTCTATTTCTGGGCTCATACAAGATCATTGGGTCGGCTGCTACCATAACAGAAAAATTATCTTGAAGACGACGCCATTCTTCGGCCCAGTCAAGCAACCATGCAGTATCACTTATTTTTTTCTTAGGCCATTCTCGTACTACATCAGACACAAGAGAAGCATATTGTAAAAAATTTTTAGTTGTAATAGATTCTGGAATAATACCAGCCCCGGAAAGTATAAGACGGCTTTTCTCGAGGGCTTCTAGGGAATTCATTTTTTCAGTTGCTCAATATCTTTAAGTAATTCTTGTCGAATAAGTTGGTATTGCTTGTCTAAAACATCCCCGATATCGTCGACAGACAATTGCCGAATAAGTTCTCGAAAAATAAAAAAATGAGTTTCTGCCACGTAACCGCCGCCAGCATTATTTTTCCACTTTGCAGTTTCTGGGTATAGTATTCTCATAAAGTTGGTGGCTTTCCGTCATTCTCTAAAAAGTCAGCTTCCGCATGTCTACCAAGTGCTCTTAACTTATTGATTTTATTTATTTTAACTATTCCGGTAAGTTTTGTTCGTGGCGTAGAGTCTTTTGCCCCAAATGGACGGCCCTTCTTTTTTTGTATTTTTATTTCTTGAAGTGGCTTCTGGGGCACATAACTTGTAGTTTCAGGTTGTAACTGGGGAAGTTTTTCTACAGTTAAGGGTTTCCCGCCATACTTTGGATTTTGAAAGTCCAAAAGCATTTTAAGAGTTTCTTCCTTGGACATTTCTTGTTTCTTTTCTGGAGCCTTTTCTTTTTCCTCACCCCTTAAAAGACCATATATTTTAGCTTCTAATTCAAGTTCTCTTAGGTTAGTAGTTTCTATAGACCCTAGCCTCACACCCTCTAGGGTGGCTTTTACAGCGTCTGCGCCCCCAAGTGTCCTTACATCATAGATTTCCCAGCCGCGTTGTTCTAATGTCAATTTTAGGTCTTCTGTAAGGGTTTTATTTACGGGCAGCTTCTTCGGCCTAAGATGCTGTGGGATATCCGGTAATTGTAATAAATCACTCATAAGTTATTTTCAATTCTAACTTTTCTACCCCCAATAGCTTACCACAACGTTGTATTAAACGGAAAGCTTTAAAAGCCTGGTGGGGGGTTACGTATTCATGAATAAAAAAATTACTATTATCTTGATAGGCTATAGGAATATACCTTGCCCTTATTTTGGACAAAAGTTTAGTATTTATATTCTGGAAATGGTAACATACGAGGTAATTCACAGCATAGTACCTCCCCGGTTTCGGGCGTCTCGGACTGTTAAGATTACCTTGAGCGGGCCGACCAGTATGGGAGGGACCCCCCTCCCCCGAGGGGGGAGGGCCCCCATACGGGGCCCGTCTCAGGAATCGGTAACACCGTCCTTCGACGGTAACATATTTAGATAAAAAAGTAAACAAAATTCGTACTTACTTGATTATATTAAGGAATATTCACAATACTTTACATTAAAAATGTATTGTAAATATATATAAATAAAGAGTAAAATAGAAATATGAGTACACATTTTACTCTTCCCGTACAGGGAAACTTTTATACCGAAAAAGATAACCAAAAACCCACCGAACGTGTACGTATATCAAGACTTCAGAACGGCATTGGCTGGGAAGTTGAAACGTACAGTTTAGAGAGGGCACTAGAATTATGGAAAAAGTTAGAAAACGAGTTCCTAAACACAGGGGGCTGGGAGCAGAAGAGGAAATAAAAATATTAAAAATAGCTCTTAAAAAATTACGGTATAGGATAATTTTACTAGAGAAATCCAAGGACGATTTTAATAGAAATCTATCTAAATTATTACTTTTAGATAAAGAAATAGAAAAACAAAAACAAGCTCTAGAAGTAACCAGAAAACTTGTTACACAATTATCATATTTAGTTTCTCCTGAACTTATTTTTAAACCCTTGTAGGTCATTTTTATGTTTAAAAGAAAAAAAGAAAGAAAACCTAGTTGGTGGATTAATTTTAATAATAAAAATATGTCTCTTATCGGGGCACCCGATTACTTCCTAGGAGGATATCTTATACAGGCTTCTATAAAGAGGGGTAATCAAACTATTAGCATTTTTTGTAATTCTTTCAAAGACATACCAAAAGTTCTAAAAGATAGTAAATTCTAAATCTTGCCCCCGGTAGGGGGCAAAAATGCTAGTAATATCAGTAATATCAGTAATATCAGTAATATCAGTAATAT
>ERZ761584.10-NODE-10-length-82959-cov-115.220074_pt1 | contig 82959 bp, 110 predicted proteins | sample MGYA00512168_ERZ761584 | MGnify/ENA primary metagenome ERZ761584 (study PRJEB28899, sample SAMN03785564) | bioreactor sludge metagenome | biome: EBPR Sludge; feature: EBPR Bioreactor; material: 0.22µm filtered reactor supernatant | place: Saint Lucia: Queensland...
GATCAAGGATCAGTGACAAGAATGACGATCAACGATCTAATTCCTGTCGAAGCGTCTTATTGACGCAGTCCATCAGGCTTCGTAAAGTTCGTAGTTATATACCCATCCATACCATTGATTTTCAACGAGAACAACAAACGCATTATTTTCGAGCACATGCTGAACGACACCAGTCTTGTGTTCTCCAATTTCAATGCCTTCGTTCATTCCAGACTGAAGAAGTTGTTTGTCTTTGATTGCACGCAACCTAGAACCAGCAACGAACCGAACCTTTGTGTCTCTTTTGATCATTTATCACCTACGTATTCTTGAATTTGTTTGACAGTGTCATTGTGACTAGAGATTGTTTTTGCAAGCTTATGTTTATAAACGTAATGTGCCAGTTGGTTCGCTGCAGCCAACGCTCCAGCAAATATCATGTTAATGAAACAAATTGTAAATATGTCTATGTGTAGTCTGGTGCCAACCAATAAGACACCCACACAAAAGAACGTGTATCCCAACATAAACTTACAAGCAAGACTGTGTGAATAAGACCCAATTGCAAGTTGAGTGATTTTTTCAAGCCTTTCAGAATAAGTCTTGATTAGGTTTTTTGGAACTTTGTCCCAAGCGACTGCACTTGTTGATGTTTCAATTTCAATCATTCATTCTCCACGATGACAGCGTCCAAGGAAAGAAACGTTGATGCAACGGATGATGCGTTTTGCAACGCTGTCCGTGTCACCTTCACTGGATCGATGATCCCACAATCAATTAAATTGACCCACTCTCCGTTTGCGGCGTTGTATCCATATGGAACATTATATGTTCTCATTCGTTCAATGATCACCTCATGAGAAACGTCGGCGTTACGACAAATTTGTCGAAGAGGTTCTTGACATGCCTTCTTGATCAACTGGACGCCGGCAAGAAAACTTTGTGTTGATTCTGATGGCAGATCAAAGTTTTCTTCACAAACATGAAACAATGCTGATCCCCCACCTGGAACGATACCTTCATCGACGGCGGCACGAGTTGCATTGAGAGCATCTTCAATTCGATATTTTCGCTCTTCCATTTCAACTTCTGTTGTGCCACCGACTTTGATGATTGCAACACCTGAAGCAAGCTTGGCAATCCGATGTCGAAGAATGTTTCGTTCTTCAGCTGTGAGTGTCACATCAGAACTTTGTGTTTTTAGCTCAGCGACACGGTCTTGAATTGCAACCGCAGTCTTTCCTGTCGCAACGATCGTTGTCATCTTTGCGTCGACGATAATTTTCTTCGTCAATCCAAGGTGACTCTTAACCCTCACATCTTCAAGCTTGATTCCAGAACCTGCACCGACCAACGTGGCGCCGGTCAACGTTGCGATGTCTTGAAGCAACTGATCTTTTAGCGCACCGAATCCCGGTGCCTTAATTGCGACCACACGTAGTTGACCATGATTTTTATTCAAAATCAACCCTTGAAGCGCCTCACCTTCAATTTCATCAGCAACAATCAACAACGATTTATTGTTTTTCTTAACATCTTCTAACAACGGCACGATTGATGCCAAAGTTGAAATTTTCTTGTCTGTCACAAGAACACATGCGTCAGCGTACGCAGCTTGCATCTTTTCGTTATTTGTGACAAAATACGGACTAAGATATCCTCTTTCAAATTGCATGCCTTCGACGACGTCCATTGTCGTGGCCATTCCTTTTGCATCCTCAACTGTGATGATGCCGTCACGACCGACTTTTTTCATTGCATCGGCAATGAGCGTTCCAATGTCTGAATCTCCGTTTGCAGAAATCGTTCCAATCTGGACAATCTCATCAAATGACTCTATTTGTTTAGCAATCGCATTCAATTTACCGATCACAGCACTCACAGTCCATTCAATTCCCCTGATGAGCTCTGTGGTGTTATATCCAGCAGCGACAAACTTCAACCCTTCAACAATCATTTCTTTTGTGAGAACTGTGGCTGTCGTAGTGCCGTCACCAGCAACCTCATTTGTTCTTTGTGCTGCTTCACGAATCAATTCAGCACCCATTCTTTGAATGGGAATTTTTAGGTTTATTGATTTGCTAACAGTCACACCGTCTTTTGTGACAAGAGGGACGCGACCGTCCCTTTGAATGAGAACGCATTTTCCTTTTGGTCCCATGGTACAACTCACTGCATTTGCTGCAGTCAAAAGACCTATGACAAGAAGTTCACGTGCCTCTCTTCCAAAAAAAATGTTTGTTGTTTTTCCTGCGCAATCGTTTTCTGTCATCTATCAACCTTTCAGAGTTGTTTTAACTTATAACACATCACTGAATTGTTTATCACGCAAACTTCAATCCAAACTTATTTTGCAACGCAATCAACGAAAGATTTTTCAATTTTGCCTCAACCTCAACGTCAATCGTGTTGGCCTTGAGAGCCTCTAGCTGACACTCAGGAATATAATTGATATAGTTTGAGTGTTTCCTACGCTGAGAGAAAGAAGAATTTTCTAGGCCTGGTTCTGTGTTTGCAACATGCTGCAAGGGTTTGACGTAGGAAGGCCACGTACGAGAGGCCACGTCGAACGCTTGTTGCATCGTAAGAGATCCTGGGTTGAAAACGTGATGGTGCGAGTCAAAGACAACTGGAACGCCGGTTGATTGAGAGACGGCGACGAGTTCCTCGACATTGCCAACACTTTCACAGTTTTCAAGAGTGAGCCGAGAACGTATGCCATGTGGCAACGTTTTAATGGTGTCAATTAAATTTGAGATGCGGCCGCCGACGCCAGCGTGAATGTTGATTGCGTAATGTGGCGATCGATCAAACCCACATGCATCAAATATCCAAGCATGACGTTCGAGGTCGGTGATGGCATTTTGAATGACGTCATCACGAACAGAATTCAATACACAAAATTGTCCAGGATGAGAACTTATGCGCATCTCATGTTCACGACAATAATCACCAATACGCTTATACACGTTACGAAGTTGATCATTGTCCCAATACTCACGTGGAACACGATCACCCAACGGAATGGTGTCACTTGACATACGAAAATGCCTGATACCTAACGCAACAATCTTCGGAAGAATTTGAAGATGCATCTTGGCATTATGCAAGTATGTGTCACGAATTTTCTGTTCAGAATACGCGCCGGAACGCAGACGACCTAATTGTAACGTCTTCGCCTCAAGAATGTTTTTATACGTGATAGAACCATTACGATGTGTAACTGTTTCGATAAACTGGCAACAAAGGCCTAGGGACATGTTCTAACAATAACACGTCCGTGTAAGATTTACATCACTCTTGAGGGGCTTTTTCTAACGCTCTTTCGTAGAAACTGACGGCTCGTTTTAGCACTTTCCGTTTATTTTCCTCGCTCCAGTGTTTTCTTGCACGTTTATCAAGATATGTGGTCATGAATTTATCCACGAATTGATGGACGTCATTTCCCATGATCTCTTGCCATTTTGATAAAGATTTCACGCCTTTAAGCATGTTCTGAACCTTGACAAAAGATTCATGAGTGTACGCGTTTGATTCTAAAGGATCATTTACATATGCGTTGAAATCTTTTTTCAATCCAGATTCTTTACGTGATTGTTTTGTTGCCGCCCTTGATTTTATGTACTCGTCAGTCAATCGACGAAAGTCCAAAACATGAACAAATTCATGAATGAAGTGCTCTCGATTTTCTGGTTTAGCAAAAGCCTTTGCAACAGTTGATTTAAACAGCTCGTTATAGAGTTTTGGATCTGACTCTGGGATGTCTAAAAACACTGAAATAATATATTGCCGTGCGTTTGTTTCATCATCAAACGCAACGCCAGCTGTCGCAGAAACAGTCTTTTTTGTCTTAGAGACGTTTCTGTCTGTCAATTCTAAATACACACCTTCGTGTTCTGGTCTTGGCAACACGTTTTGAAGATAAAGGTATCTATACTTGCCTTTATCTTTCGTGAACGTTTGTGAATAAACTTTATCTGACGAATTCTGCAATTCATACAAGAGTTTTGAGATCGCAATATAACTGTTGTTCGCTGTCCTAAGATAGCGATCATCATTTTCACGTTCCATGACAAGCTCTATGTATTCACGCAATAATTCGTCAGACATGTACATTAATTATTGTGTTGTACGTAAATCATATAGATACGCTAACGCATGATCGTTTGGTCTCGCATTTCCAGTTATACCCAAACATAACATTTCCCAAGCTCTGGCACCATACTCACCAATTCCGTGTAACTCAGATGCATGTGACCATTTGCCATTAACGTATTCTTGACAAAAACGTTTTAGAAGTTTTGTTCTCCTGTTGTAAAAACCAAGAGAACGAATTGTGGCCACGATGTCAACGTCATCAGCTTCTAATAACGCTTGTGGTGCTGGAAACTTCTCAAAGAAATCCCAAATCATCTTTTCAACTTGTGCTCGTTGTGTACAGTTTAAAAAGATACAAACAACGAGCACTTTCCATTGATCGGGCAAAAAGTGTTCTTGTAAAAGTTTACGAGAATTATCGTGATTCTTTAATTTCATCGGCAGTGATTTGATCGTTTATGTCGCGCCAAACAGCTATTGGATTCTTTTCTTTGGCTGAACTTTTTGACTTTACAGAAGATCTCTTTTTGACCTTGAATTTTGGAGTTGGATTTTCGTTCTCTTCTTCGATAAGATCATCATTTTTCAAGAGACGATCAACACGTTTTTGAAGTTCTTTCATCGAAGACAGCGCTTCTTCTTTGTTCATAAATCGTCGTCGTATGACGTATTCTCGAATAAACGCAATTGGCCAATTCTTGACATCATCAAAAACTTCAATGTTGTCTTCACCAAGAATTGTTTTTGCAACAATATCATCGAGCTTTCGAACACAACAAATTTCATCAAACCGTCCTGGCCGCATTAGCGCGTTGTCAAGTTGATTTCTATCGTTCACTGTTGCGAACACGACCTTTACGTGATTGTGGAATCTCTCCAACATTTCAAGCAAGTGATCTTGAGAATGAGCTCGATCAAGATCATCAAGAATGATTGCATCGGGTTCAAAGATTTCGATCGTCTCAAAGATGTTTGTGTTATCAACCAAGTTAGAAACATCTTCAACTCTAATTCTAAGAGTTTTCAGCTTCAGTTTGTCAACAATCGATCTAGAAAGCGTGCTCTTTCCAGTTCCAGGAGGACCATAAAACAAAATCGTACGTGGAACGCCAGCAGCGATCGTTCTCGTTAGATATGAGACGTACTTGTCTGCAAGTTCAGAAGGACGCGAGGGAATGTCTTCATCTTTCTGAAACCAGATTCGTGGGTTATCGTCATCACGTGGAGCGTTATTGCGTTGCATAACAATGAAATCATGTTTCATATTTTGCCATAACAACTTTTTGATTGCTCGTTTTGATTCTTCTAGACGATCAATTCTAGCAAACACATTTCCACTAGAACCACGTGACGGACCGCTTATGGTTGTCGCCCACGAAACTTTTTCGCCATCAACAATTGCCTCTTTGATACAAACATCTTTGTCTTGGGTGTGAATTGTCTTAACCTTACACGAACTGGAAATATTGTCAATGATAAAGTCTGCAAGAGCCATGCCATACATCTTGTCCCAATTGCTATCAAAGTACTCGTTTACGTATATGCCAATTGAATCAAATTGGCGATACAACACAAGACACCCTTTCAACGCGCTAAAGAACGAAGGTTCTTTTATAAAGGCTTGCGTTGTGTTGATAACTTCTTCAGCAATGGTCAACGATGTTTCAAGATCAGTGTTTGCAATACGATCATAAATCAATTTTAAATTTGTCTTGAAATTAGAATAACGCTGCGAGTTTCCCATACATCAATCTTATTCTATCGCCACATTTTTTATAACAACTAGCTCGTTATATCAATCGTCTCATTACCATTTAGATAGTTATGAACATGAGAATGACTGTGAAACAACTTCGCTTTATCTTGTCTGAGGCGGTAGGTAATGAAATTGACACAAGGATCGCTGAATTTACGAGAAACATCATAAACGTTTCAGAGAAATTTGTGAATTCATTGGTTGCCGATACCCGAGACGCCGCCGCAGCAAAACAATTACAAAAATTGAGCACAGACGCAGCAAGTTACGCAAAATGGTTATTGGGTCGAAGAGAACCAAAAGGCGAACAATTTGCCATGCTAACAAAACTATGTGGCGATCTTGCTGCATCGAGTGGATTTTGGTCGACACCATCGTTTTTAAACAAGCCACAACATGTAGAAAGCATGCAAAAAATCTTTCGTAAGATGCAATCAATCAGTGGACCATTGATGACAAAAACATCAAAGTCTGGCACTTACGCTAAAAAGAGCATAAGCATGGACGATGATTCAGAAAAAAAGATAGCATAATCACGAATCTGGATAATAAATTGGCGTTATCCAGATTCCTTCATACGTTGTCAAATAACGACGTTTATCTTCTGAGTAATAGTCTTCAATAAATTGCAACGCTAACTCTTCATTTTCAAACTCTTGCAAAATTTCTGCCTTAAAACATGGCACAATTTTTTGACAAGAGTTTTTAATTTGTGTTTGTGCCATTGACATGACAGCGAATCGTTTGATCATTTTCTTCTCAAGCCTGAAAAAATCTGAATAATAATCGCAAAGACGCCAAACAACCACCCAAATATTAGCGGAATGACGCTTGTGTTTTTTGTGACCTGTTGAACAATTTCTTTGTGTTCTGGTTTGTAAGCTTGAATCTGAACCGTCGGAACGTCCTCTTCGATCATGACAGGTTCAATTTCATACACAGGTGACTCTTTTGGTTTTTCAACGACGTGAAGTGAAGTGTCTGTCATCCACGATCGTTTTGCAATTTCCAAAGAGTTTTTCGGCAACTCGATCCCAAACAATTTCTCAACTGTTTCTCTTATTTCATTGTAACGTCTTGACCAAATTCCAATTCCAGAATTAATCACAAGTTGATAACAAATATCAAGACACCATGCGGGCGACCATTTTTCAAACTTTGATAACTTGACAGCGATGCCAATCATCTTCGTCGCGGCTGCAGGATTATTCACAGCATATGAAACACAAATTGCTTTAATCGCGCCAAACCATTTATCAGTGCCAGGATCATCAACTGTTGGAAATAACACATCCTTTTTTACACCGTACCACGATAACAACCGTGGCACTGTAAAATCAGTTTGAGCAGAACATGCTTCGGCGTTTTCCCAAATATTCGCCATCGAAGCGGCCCAGGTTTTTGCGTATGTCTTTCTTGATTCTGACCACGTACCAAACGTTCCAGGACCTCCCAAGTACAATTTCTCTTGAAGGGCACGAGAATTCACTTCTTGATTTCCAAGGAAGAACCTATATTTGCCTGCACCGTTTTTTCTAAAGTCGGCTGAAGCCATCTGGAGAGCTGGTTTGAGTGTGGTTATAACATACTCAAGACCACACCGTTCGGCAACGGCACCTAACATGTCGCATACAGAAAATTGACCGCCGTCGCACCACTGGATGACGCCAACTGTCATGATACAAGAATCATAACAATTCACTGCATCAAAGTGACCTCCTTCGGCTGCGGTGGTGACAGCCATGAGTTTTTGTTCAAATGACGCAGAATCGTCAATTTGTGGAAATTTAACTTTCCCCCAATAAACGGGTCCTTCATAATCCTTGTAACTACCCCAACGTACGTCTTTTACTGTGACTGGCATAACCATACGTATCAATACATGTTGATTAAACGACTGAAGCACCCAAAAGGTGCTTCAAAACATGATTGAAATTTGTAAGACTAGTCAGTCTTTCTCAAACGTGCCAACAAACTTTTTCCACGACTTGTCATTTATGATGCTGTTGAATTGATACGTGGTAAACACGTTTTTCAGAGCATCCCAATCTGTGATGCCATCACTTGCAACATACTCACGAACCGCGGGTGTCTTGCTAAATCCAATCAACGACTTGTTGAGATCAAACCTTTCTTGACGACCCGGTTTTTCAGAAAGATACTTCTTGAGAAGTTCTGGATAGTCAACTGTCATTAATTTGTGTGCTGTTTTATCACCACATCCAGCAATTCCAGGAACATTATCGGTGCCATCGCCCCTGAGACATTTCCAATCAACGTAGTCATATTGTGGTGCGACGACAAATTCTTTCTTCACTGGATTGTAGAGACTAAAACGAGATGTCGACGAATATTCTTGGACCGACTGAGTGAAATCGGTGTCAGATGACGCCACAACGACTGAATGTCCCTGACCAAGAAACTCTCCTGCTAAGCAGTGAATCACATCATCACATTCAAAATCAGGATGTTTGATGACGGTGATCGGTAGGTGTTTTAGCAACTGAATGACTTCAGTTGCGTCAGCGTAAAACTCAGTGTTCTCTGCAAGTTTTGATTCGTAATTCTTGTCGTTTTTGTCAAGTTGACGATTTGCTTTATAACTCTCCTGAAGATCATAACGATGTTTCGGTCGACCTTCAAGAACAAAACAAACCTTATCAGCCTTGAGCACATCAACAATTGATCGAAGATTTCTGAAAAAATTGAAAATCAAAGCATGCGGGCCCTCATTGAATCCAACTCGAGCCCGATGCATAAAATTCATTCCGTCAATTAGCAGGACGTTCATGTCCTGAATCTATCATCACTAACACAAATGTTCACCACTCACCTCCACCAAAAGTGCTAAGACATGTCGAAGCGTGTATTTCATCACGACGTTTCTGAATAAAAGCGCGCCAGTCGTTGCCCGCTTTTTCACCAAATGTCTGATGCACTGTTGCTATGTCAGGAGCACCGTAACAATCATAACCAAAAAATAATGCTTGCCATTTCCCGTCAATAAAACCTTTTACATGCATCGGCTGACGAATTTTCTCAATCGCAGAATTCATCTCACTTTCACTGCCAAATGATAGATGACCTCCATGCGTTCTATAAACATCATGACACGTTGTATCTGAACTATAGGTAAATGGGTTACACAATTTCATATAATTCACTTTCAATGATGCGTTGGTTTTTCACCGCTTGACAACATTTTTTTGTATGCGTCCATAAACGGTTTCAGCCCACCATCAAGCACGGCCTGCACATAAGTCTCTTGATGATTTGTCACATGATCAATGACAAGATAGATAGGTGACATCATGTATGTACGTCGATACTCATCTGGAGTCGTACAATCATTCGAAATGAACTGATTGTTCTTTTCAAAGGAATCAAGCGTAACGTTATCGTGATTACGCAAAATCACGTTATCATTAACTCCGAGGATGCGAACTGTTGCAAGACTCGATTGCTGATTACTTGTCGCAACAAGCCCAGAAGGAGAAACAAGATTGCTTTTTAGACAATGAATGCCGGCTTCTGGACTGTAAAGATCATGTGCTCCGTCACCTTCAAACAATATTGAAGCCAAATTAACATACTCATCAGAGTTCTGTACATCAACATATGAAATACCTAAGATTTCACATTTCAATCCGAGGTGCTCTGCACTACGAAGATACATGCGCATCAACGTTCGAACCCAGCTCGCAGAACGCAACCCTCCTGGACCTGCAGAGATGGTAAGAATCACAGAAGAATATTGACAAATATCATCATTGTGTTGCATTTGTTACCTCGTAAAGACAACCTTACCACAACGCTGGTCACTTTTCACTCAAATCTTGATACAAAATCAACTGGAACCATATTTGGGAATTGAATCCACATATCGAATTCCTCCTTCGACATCTTAAGGAACTCATGCAACGGAACGTCAGCACTTTTCTCATGCCATTCGTCAACAAGATCGTCAATGTCGATTGTTTTCATGTCAAATCTCCAAATAAGGTTTGATTTTTATTTCCCACCACAAATACACAGTGCACACTAATTTTTCGATGGTTGAAACTTGTCTGGTTCTGAGCCGCCGTGAACGTTTATATCCTGGCATTGGCTCATGGATTTCACCAGGATATATTGGCACGTAGTGTCTTCTTGAAAGAATAAGTTGTGCCGTCTTTATCGCCTGTTGTTTTGCAATTTCAAAATCATGTGACATCATCACCACCACAAGTGTCCAAAATACTTCCCAAACAATTGTGATGCTTTTTCGTGACGTTCCATGGTTTTGGGTGAAAAATCAGTCGACGACGAATCATCAAATCCTTCAAGATACCAAATGATTTCATCAATGATTGAATGCCACTCTTCAAGAGTCAAATCAAACGGTGTTCCATTGGTTTTCTTTCTGAAAACACGCAATCGTGGTAATATGTACGCGGCGGTGTTTTGAGCAACGTTCCAACTCGCAGAATCATCCCAACCACGTGTCAATCGTTGAAACAAGAACTTGACTGCACGCTTCCTTGTCCTCAAAGGACCCTTAAAAATGCTTACAACCAACTGTGGAATTGAAAAAACACATTCATTTTTCATTTTTTATCTCAACAGGAAAACACATTCATGACCATTATGAACAACTTTTATTGCTGACACTTTACTTGACAGTAAATGTAACATCAATGCACGGCGAAGGACTTCGTGTTTTGTCGTATCTAACTCAATTGCTAACTTTAAAAAATCGTTATGTGTCATGTCTAAAATCGACCACGACTGAGACTTTTTGCGATTGAAAATCGTGGATCTGCGTATCCTGTCCCGTAAATCCAACGCCAGTCACCGTAAGATCGATAACCGTAACTACCTATCTCGATTCCATTGAGTTCGAGATCGTAACCATCATATGTACCGCGCAAGTGGCAATCATCTCCGGGATGCAACGTATGAAAAAATGATCTAGCAATGCGTGCTGTTTCTATAATCTTTGAAGTGATGGCTTGTGGACTATCAAGTCCACCAGGACACGTATCGAATAATTCGACCTTCATAAAATATCGCTGATGTGTTTTATCAATCGCATCAGGACGAAAACACGGAGTAACAGCGACGTATTTACCATTGAGAGGTGTTCCATTCAACAACAAATGAATGAACGACTGTTCTGCACTCCCAACCAAAAGTCCGTCTTGCGTTCTAAGCGGTACTACGTCAACTGGAAGCGTTACGTTGATCGCTTCTTCACATGCATACCAGGGAACTTCAATATATTGATAACCTTCGGCGTGATAATAATCTATGGCTGCTGCGATATGATTCCAATATATCAAATTTTGCGACAAGTTACACTCCTATCTCTTTTGTTCAAGAATCATCTGTTGGATTATCTCTTTGGTCTCTTCAGAGTACTTGAAATATTTACAAGCATCGCTTGGAACTGTTGATCGAGCAAGGCGACGTTCTTCCTCAAACCGATGAACAAAGGAGTGCAATCCTTTGAGGGTTTCGATGTTGAAGGGACGTGCTTCGTACCCGACAAATTCCCATGTAGAGCCATGTCGGAGCGCTTCGGCTCGAACGCGTTCAGGATCCAGCTCACGGGGGTCCCCGAACATGACGAAAATGTTGAGATGAGGGGTTACCGGCTTGGGTTCGTAGTCTGGCTTGTACTTCCGGGCGAATTTCGCAAAGCGGTCTGTCATCTCCTTGGGGAGTGTTTGGGCCACAACGATACTCAAACGGCCATCGGCGGACTCTGAGTAGGCAAAGGCATCAGCTACTCGTGCTACATCATGAATCCCTTCCTTTTGAATCCCTAATGGGTAGAAGAAGTCATAGAGCTTATCACGTAAATCCCACAATATATTGAAATACGGAGTGTCGCAATGTGGCTGATGCATCTTTAAAACATCTTGTTGCCACTCTTTTAACATCAATTGATCAAATGTTTCTCTATCCATGATAACGATCATATCATGTTATGAAACAATTTACATCTCCCTTTCTCCATCTTGGAAAGCACTCTTTGTCAAGTCTGACATCTTTTTCAGATCTGACATCGTGCAACCGTAACTCACCACGACGTGCAGAACCAATTCAATTTTGTTTGACATGAGTCAAACTTTATACGGAGAGTGGGCGAATTACAATCACTTCATATCCATATGATTCAGCCGTCTTAATCATGTTTTTGGTGCCTGGGCTACTCGCCGATTCATCAAGAAAAGCCACGACAACATCAGGATTCGTTTCCAACAACATTTTCTTGTTGCGAATCGGGCCTGCGGCTTTTCCCATTTTTTTCCAATCGTCACGTGAGACAGGATACTTGACAATCTTAAACCCTAACTCTTCGGCAACGACGTGTGCAATCGTGTCAGCACCAATTGCATCACCATGAACGATTGTCGTTCCGCTAGGAAACTTTGACAAGACATCAATGACAAGTTGTTCGTCTTTCCAATGACGACTTCCGCTGACCAATACAATCATAGTTTTTTCCAAACGTTGAAAGGAACCATTTTCAATGTCGTTTTTGACAAGTCAATCGAGTCCCAAAAGGCTTTCAACTCTTCATCTGAATTTATCTTACCACTTTGCACATACTTTTTCACAAGTTCCTGCAACTCGGTTTTGACGTCTTCTTTCTTTTGATACGATGGTGAAATTTTCACCATCTCTTCAAGTATGATTTTACGAATTGTGTTTATTGAAATTTTCATATCTGTTCTCAAATATCGCAATGTGTCTATCTGCGACTTTGTCCCAAGAATTTTCCTTGACGTAATTATTTTGTGTAACGATCTGTTGTGATTTCACTTTTTGATCAGTCAACACGCTTTCAAGCGCTGATGAAAGTTCTTCCACTGTCTCAGCTTTAATTGTCGGTATGTCGCTAAAGTGATTCACATTTGAACTGACGGTTGCAACACCTTTGCTGAACGCCAACCGAGCGGCACCACTTGCACCGAAAACTTCATGCTGAGGATGAGACACGTACGGGAACACGACTGCCTGATTCGTTCGCAAGAACGAATCAAGAGACTCGTCAGACTGAAACCCTCGTAACAAAGCAACGTTTTCTTGAATTCCAAGTTGTTCAACAAGATCCATAAGCTCATCATAATAAAGTTGATGATCTGCTCGGCTGAAAGGTGATTCAGAAAAAAGTCCTGTAAAAAACACGTCTGGATAACGTTGTTTGAGCAACGCAGTCGCTCTAATGCTATTTTCCCAACCTTTATAACGAAACCCAAACCCGAATTGCATAAACGTCTTTGTTGACTTGTAATAGTTCCACAGCTTGGGTTCTTTGATCGTTTCAGTGCAGCCATGAGACACGACGTATACTTTTCCAGGAACACACTTTTCAAGTTTGAGAGTGTCGTATCCACCTTGAAGATGTGTTATGATCTCTGGCATCGCGGCTTCACAAATCAATTTATCCTTGTGATGAAACACTGAATGCATGGTGATGATTCTACGATAGTCTGAAATTTGATTCATGAATGAAAGCCAATAACTAGCGTTGCTCCATAATCCAAACTCGTGTTGAATCCAAATGATGTCAGGATCGTATGTCTTCAATTCTTGCGTCAGGTGTTTTAGCGAACCACCACGATTCCAACATGAAACGACTTGATCATCACTTAGAGTGGTTGTTCCCAATTTATGAACGTCACCGGTTGGAGAACTGTTATGCTCAATAAACAATTTAACGTGACCCACTTTAGGGGCCACGGCGGGCCATAATTGTTCAGAGTACGTTGATATGCCACAACGCATCTTCCAGTTTCCAACAAGGGCGACTTTCATATCACATGCAAGTTTGTTAGAAATTTTTGGAACGATTTTGTTGTCTCTCACTTTGTAATCAGATATTAGATCTTGAACAGACACGTTTGACAACTCTTCTGGAAGTTCCATGACACGACAAGAATCAGATTTAAAGTTTCTATCAGAAACGACTTGAATTCGATCTTTCTTAATTCCAACAAACTTCATGGCAGCCTCCCTAAAGGGCGTCGAGAACTCTGCGTCTCATAACAATAAATGATTCTAGATCGATTTTGTTGCCAACGTAACTTGACTTTGTTTTTTCAAACGTATCAATAAACGCTTGTTTTGACCCGTTGTAGTATGAAAGATTGTAATTTGTCGTTCCGTCATAATTTAACTTTGAATGATGACTGACAGTGACAGGATTCTTTTTTACAAGATCAGCAAGAACGATTCCGTGAAAACGTTGTGTTATGATGTGTTGGTGTCTTGAAAACAGTCTTGTGATTGATGAAACATCGTTGTTGTTGTCTTTTGAGACGTAACTGTGATGACGATGTTTCATCTGACTAACGATCTCTGATGACGCTAAATCATCATGCATGTTATCGTTTTTACACATCGCAAACAAGTTTACTTTATATCCGTCCTCAACTAACACGTCTAGAAATTGTGAAAATTCAGACTTGAAATAATTCCATGACGCATGCTTCCAATTCTGATCATTCCACTTTGGAACAACACATATGTTTGGAAGTATCAAAACACTCTTTTCAACTATTTCTGCTGTTTCGACTTGATCATGCAATGAAAACACGATATCAGGTATTAACATAGCGTTATTGCTATACGTTTTCGCCACTTTGAACGATGGTTCAGATCTCACAGCAACAACTTTTGCGACGTTTAATAGCTCGACATGTGTCGGATGAACAACGTCATCAATTCCAACGCCAACGTAAAATATCGGTTTTTTTAGTAATTTGCTCTTGTCTTGACATTTCACATCAGCATACAGAAACGACCCACCGCCGAAGAAAACAACGTCACAATTTTTTAATTGTTCATTTGTAATTCTTGTTGTAAACGTAAACGTGAAATCTGGAAATAGATTTCGATACGCATCCATGAACAGATCGTCACCAATGTTTGACTGAAAATACCAACCGTAAACTAACGCTCTAGTATTTGACATTCCATTTGACGTCTCTAATTCCAGAGACGCTCCACTCAATGTAAAGTATGTATGTACCGAACCAAGTGCGATAAATCCTGAACAATAGTTCGTCTTCGTCTGGATTGCACGGCGTCGTTGACTGACTTTCAAACTCAACATTTACTTGAGCTGGTCTTCGTTGTAAAGGAAATGCAACGAAATCGATTCCACAGACTGTCAACTCTCCTGATTGTGAGCTGACGCCATGACTGTTTTTGTGCCATTCACTGACAACAGTCTTTATGTAGTTTTTTATTGAAAAGAGCATATCGTATATTTCGTACATTTTATTTCTCCATGTCATTTAAATAAACAACACACAGACGAAATCAATTTCGTCTGTGTGTTCATTAGATTTCGTAATCGAAAGAGTCATCTATCCCTAAGTATCTGACTCCTACATGTACGTAAAAATGTCATTAAATTTTTACCTGAATTCTCAAACTTTTCAACTAAAATTGTCAATTCTCTTTGTTGATCTGGCGTCAATAAACTCTTTATTTTAGTTAGATTTGCCAATCCATTATCCCAAGAAGAAAACCACAAGCTGATTGATAAATCAAATTTCTGAAGATTTTTTTTCATTCTAAATAAACCCAGACTTATCACATCAGCTTGTGACTCTCTCATTATAAATTAAGTAGGCATCTTGATATTAACCTTGGCAACGCGGCCGTCAGGCAATATCATTGTCTCTTGTACTACGTCATCAACTTTTTCTCGTGGTTGACTCTTTTCTTCTGAGTACCACAATTGCTCTTTTTTGATTGCTTGATCAATATGTTTATTGACAAATGCTGTCACCTTCAAGAGCATTGATTGTTGAACATCGGCGATCGACGTAAAAATCTCACCGTTTACTTTCGACAGTTCAATATGATCGTTGTTAGGACCACATCGAACGACATATGAAACTTGAGTTCCAGATAACGTCGACTTCACGTTTTCTTCAACGACTTGATATGGTAACACGTTATCAGATGATACAACGTATATGATTTGACCGATAGTGTAAGGCTTCATTTTTTACAAATGCCAAGGCTTGGTAATTCTGTATACCAAACAGAATAATCTGGTGCTGAGTCATCAATTGGCAATGATTGCTGTTTGCAGAGCAACGCTATTTTTTGCCACAACTCGTGTTCAGCGTTAAACCCATTAACACTTGTCAGATTTTGACTGACAGTTATTGGTTGATCTAAAACAGTTACGCTAAACAAGTCTCGTAAATGACTTAACTCTGCTCGTGAAAGAGACAGGTTACAATCATCATTCGCACGCTTTTGATTCGTCTTTTTAGATGGCATCGTAACCTGTCTTTCACGGTTTAGTTGTTTAAGTGTTGTCCTTGAGAACCTCGACATACGAATCGTAAGTGTCCTTGTGAGCAACACCAGATTCGATCTTGACCACTCGCATTGCCGCCTTGAGTGTTTTCATATCCAACTTCTCTGAAAACTCATCAATCAACGCTTTACGATCTTCCTTCAGCGATTCAATCTCATTATCAATCGCAGTCAATCGATCAGTGAACTCTCGAGTCACAACTTTCACATCGCTGCTAACTTCTGTATTCTCTGAAACGTCTTGAGTATTATTTTCCATTGTTCTCCGTGTTACTTCAGCGAAGCAACTTTATCTAAGGTACCTTGCAACGTTCTGATGTATATGTTAGTTGAATCAACGCCTTGATTTTGTAATGTTTGAATTTCTGTGGTTAATTGTTTTACGTAAAACGCTTTTGCGGCTGCTTTTACTTGCATTAACATTGCTTCTTCAAGTTGTTGACGTTCGTTTTCTGGCGCTTGTTGCAATTTTTGAGCCACACCAAAATTCTTTTTTGTCAGTCTTTCTAACTCTTCAATAGATCTCGCAGACATGACTTTTTGTGCTTCGTTATAGATTGCAGATGAAATTTTTGCAGTGATTTGTTTTGCATCATTTTGCATTTGTTTTGTCATTGAAGACTGTTCTAACATCGATTTCACTCGTGGATCAGCAAAGACCTCTGACAACAAATCAATTTTTGCTTGTTGCGCGTCTGAAACTGCCTCTTGCAAGATTACGTTACCACGATCAAAAGAATCATTGATACCTGCTTTTTGCAGCAAGTCTCTCTTTTTCTTTGTGAAATATGGGCCACGAACTTTTGTGTCTACGTAACGTTCTGGATTTACTTTACGATAGTTTGCGATGTCGTCCTTCAACTCTTTTTCGATGTTTTGTAACCGTTTCTTGATGTCTTCAACGTATTGCTTTAAACTGTCATTACCATGAGATAGAACTTCAAGAACGTGAACAGCCAAATCAGGGCTGTTTGAGATTAACTTTGTCGAAATAAATGCAGTTGGAGATATCATAAATGACAACAACATCACGTCTTTTGTAAATGCTTTTGAATTTGCAGCAAAAACATCTTTATACTTGTCACGGATTCTTGCAAGATCTTTCTTTTCATGATCAAAGATCATTTTGTAATTGCTTTCCATGAATGGAATGAACGTCGTAAGAACTGTTTCAGTTCCAATTTTTAATAAAGACTTTGTTCTGACACCCATATTAGCAACTGCAGCCGTCGCAGTTTTACCAACGTCAAGAAAGGGATCAATGAAGATTTTTTTCAATGATGGACCATATTCGTTATATCCCATCGTGCCCATCATACTGGACGCATCACCAGAATACCCATAATCGCCCTCTTCTTTCAAGAGCGTCATAACGTACTCTCTCAATAATTCAATTGAATTCATAGCATTAAATAGTTAAGGGTGACGACATTATTACAGTTCGTCACCCTTTGAATGGGTTGAATGACAGATGTCAAATAAACAGTGATTGAGGAAGTTCTGCAATTCTGCTTGCAAGTTGTTTTATTAGTGGTCTTTGATAAACATGAAACTTAGACAGGTCGCTAATTGGCATGAAAGCAACTGCAACGTTTTCGTTATCAGCAACAAACGGAACTGCATCCTGATCTTCTAATTTTGCAAGAAACGAAACAACAGTTTTAGTCTCCTTACGATAAGACGTTTTCACTGACAATAGTTGTTCAATTATCACAACTTTGACACCTGTCTCCTCAAACGTCTCCCTGATTGCACAATCAACGTATGATTCATTTTCATTGAGGTGACCCTTTGGTATTCCCCAAAGATTTAGTTTTTCAAAGGGTTTCACTAATAACACGTGTGGAATGTCATCAATGTATTTAACCACACAGCAGCCACATGACGTAACTAGCTTGTTCATAAATTACATTCTACTTCATGTTCAGACGATTGTTTGGCACAATTGTGAACAAAAATCTCCCTTCAGATGTCACACCATAAGGTTCAACGCTGTCAGGATTTATGTTTATGATAGTATGTTCATCAGACACGTAAACAAACATCATACGTTTTCTAATCACGTTTTGTATGTCAAGCCTAATAGAATGTATGAATAATTCTATACTTCCAAACACTCGTGTGACATCTGGAGCGTTTTCAGCAATTGTCTTAGGGTTTACCTCTTTTTTAATTGAAGAATTTCTGAGGGCGGCGTCAAGCATTATTTTTTTGTATGTCTGAGAATCTGCCCAAGAATCAGTGGCGCCAAGTCTCATATTTCTAATTCTTGTTTTACACGACTTCCATTCAACTGGTATCCAATTTGAATCAACTAGATAATCAACATCACCTTCCAATTTAGATGGCCAACGAAAATCGTTTGAAAAAAAACATAATGAGCCGAACTCACCCTTTCCAGTTTCTCTATTCAACACAAACGTTTTTTCCATCTGCTCTTGTTGCCAAGGTTCCGTGATAACAATTTCAGAGAAAAAATTCGATGTTAGCGTAAACGTTCTAAACTGAAAAAGTCTTGACACGTTCTCATACATCACAAAAAACAATTCTTCACATGTCTTATACGACACGTATCGTAAATGATATAACGTGTTTACAAATGACAATATTTTGTCATCACCCAACCCTAAAGAGTTTGCATCTTTTACTAGCTCTCTAAACTCAGGGGTGTAAAAAGGTGATTTGAATCTATCATATGCATCATAGATTTTTTTAATCTCTGATTGCAATTGTTTTGCATATGGAATCAATAACCAAGTTTTAAATGCAATCCGTTTTTTACACGTCTTCAACCATTCATTATATGATTCTTGTAACGAATTCAATTTTGCTTCTTTGAATTCTTTTGACGTAATTTCAGGCATTAAAACAATCGGAGAGCCTTGATCAAACGATATCAGACTCTCCGATTGAATTGCTTTGAAGTTTTGGTTATTGTAAGTTACGATTTTTAACACTAACAGAAACTAAACTACAGATTGTGAATTTATAAGTTATCTCGTCTTAGGAACAATTGGCGTAGGGGCTGTAGTGTTCTCTTGACTTTGTGGTGCAGATGGTGCTTTAGGCTTTTTAATGATATTCGGTTTAATGCTATGAACTTGTTTCTCTGCCTTTGACGTGACCTCAAGTTCAGGATGTGTCTTTTGTGGATCCATCGCTTGTTCACCACTGATTTCACCTGTCACAATTTGTGAGATACCTTTAAGGAACGCATACAAAGCAAGTTTTTCATTGTCATTCAAATCATCAAAATACGTGCTCATCTGAGCAAGAATGTTCTGATCTTTAAACGATCGTCCAGAACGTATGCTGTTTAGTTTTTCAACGATCATTTCAATCGTGATGTTGCCTTTTTGCAAATCTTCTGGATTGGCACTTGAACCAGCTTCGCCGCTGGCAACTTTGCTAACACTCATCGTTGAAGGTGCAGATGATTGTTGAGGTGGTGCCGGGGGCGGTGGTGGAGTCGCTTGGGGAGCACCGTCAGGGGCCATTTCTCGAAATAATCTCAGTTGAACATTTTTTGAGACATTTTCAAGAAAGTATTTTGCCTCTTCTGAACTTCTTATCTTTTTCATGGGTTCCTTTTGTAAACAATTTGATGTAACGGATTCTCTCGACGGTGTTGCAGCAATTTTGGTCGTGTTTCCTCAACGACAACTTCATTTTTGCTAGCAATTTCTTTTTTTGTTATTTCATCCATGAATTTGTCAAATTCAGTTTCTTCTGTCAGTTTTTCCATAGATTTTTTTGCTTGCGAAAACCCCGTCTTTGCAGGAAGAGAATCGCAAGTTTCCTTTCTGTTATATTATTAATTTCCAACTACTATATGACTTTAATATCAAATCTTCTGGTTTGATATTTCTAACAATTCTATTCCCGGTTCTCAAATCATGTACCGATACTTTTCCCTTACTACTTCCACCTACATAACAATACCCACACTTTTCATGTTTTACTAAGCTTCCACGTTTAAAACCCATACTTCTAGTGCTACCATAATTTTTCCTCACTCCACCTTTTGCGAAGCAAAACACATGAAGTTGTCTTCTGTATAAAACTATGGGAGAAATATACGTCACTTGTGTGTTATCAGGAACCTTGTTTCCTCCAACGACTGAGTAACACAAAGTCCAACTATCGACACAATGAGCGTTGAAGCTTCTTTCTAACTTCTTTTTGCTCTTTTTGAGACACAATTCATTTCGTAATTGATACGTCTCGTATCCCTTGAACAAGGAAAGTTTTATTCCTTGCATATTTCTTATCATGTCATAAAAATACATCTTGCCAACTTCAAGAGGAGAAAATGAAAGGTTCCATTTTCTTTTTCCTTTTAATGTCTTTGCACATATGTCTTCTACAATAACATGACTAACAGGAAACACTTGTCGTAAAGTATTGATAACTGTAAGTTTCCAATCCCACCTAGTTTTTGTAGAAGGAGGAATGTGATTCTTGCTTCTAGCTCTATTCAATCTGTTTTTTCTGTAAGGAGTCTTTCTTTGTCTTTTAGCTCTACGAGCATTTCTTCTTGACTCTATCTTGTTTTTTACGTCTGTTTTTGCATCTGCTGTTATATTAAGATAAGTATGAGCTTCAGATTTTATAGTGTATCCCTCTTTCTTGCTTCCGGGATCGATTCCTAATGCTACATCTTGAACTTTCCGATCGGAAGGTTCTCGATTTAGTCTAACACAGAAAATACCTCTTCTAAAAAACGGTGTGGCTTCTCCTACTTTGATCATTCTTCTTGCTCGACTTGGTGTAGTCGGCATAAGAGGATTTTTGTTAGAATCAACTACGGGAACAAACATGAACTTCCTTTACTATAAGTCGTTTTCCGTGAGGAAAACGTGTATTTACCACATCGACACTGATCATCAAAGCGGTTAGAGACTTGTGGAGCATCCTTAACATTTTCTTATCTTATCAAGATTATGATTCAGTTTTGTGTGTCTAATCAATCATGGAAACGACTACGCTATCTTGATGAGAGACAGCTATCATTTCTCAAGTCTTTCCCTTAGGAGAAGTTATTGATAGATTCCTCTAACAATACTTATGGTCACGTAATATCACGAACCACAAAACAACAATCATCAAGAACATAATTGAATTCTGTGATTGACATTTCAAGTGCTAATCCAAAAACAAATTGATTGTCTGTGACCTGTAATGACGCTCTTTCAAAGACAGGATTGTTTGGTGTCGCTGGTGACAGTCTGTCTCGAGTACTAAAGAGATTCAACGCCACCAACGCATCTCTTTTTTTGACATTATCAAGTCTCAACTCTTTAACACAACCTCTGACACATGTCAATGCACTCAAGTTTCCAGTGACCTTGAGGGTGCGATCAGAAAATTTGATAAATAGCGTTGCAGTGTTATCCAATTCATCGTCATAAGAATTATCGAGGGCACCCTCAAGCTCTTTGCTGACCATTTCAATCGGAGGAGTGTTAGTAAGAAAGTTTTGGCTCATGCTCAGGAACATACATCACATCTTTGTAGAGTATATCAACAAATTTTGCGTATTCTTTATCGAGCTCAGTTATTGCCTCTATGTTCTTTGTGTATATGCATACCTCGACATATTCGTTTGTGACAGCCAAATCAGCAAAATGATTTTTTTCTCCTTCGTATTGCAACAATTGAGTCATAAAATGATTACGTTGTGAGATTGTTTCAAACGAATAACGTTTTCTTAGCTTTCGTTTATCTTCAAGTTGCCAACGATTTAGTGGCATGATCGGCAATTCTCTAACAGAAACGTTAACTGGAGCGTTTGAATTTGGCTTTGTCAAGTAACCCTCCATCAATTTTCCTAATGTTTTTTGTGTTTTCATGTTGTTTAAACGATCGTGGCGGATTGCTCCGCCACGAAGTAACAATTATGTGTTAATCACTCGTCGTCGCCGGCACCGGGATAGAATTCTTTCCCGTCTGCTTTCATGGCGTTTCTAATGTACTTATGAAGGTGTTCGCGGAAACCGTCAAGATTTGCAACAATTTCTGGGTGTTGCTTCATCAAACCGACTTCTTCTTTCGACAACTCGCCGCTCTTACTAAGATATTTGATGTAATCCTCAACAGCGGTCGCAATTATCTCGCCACGATCTTTTTCATCTAGATCATGAAGATACTCAACCTTTGCAAGTGCGACGACTTCAAGACGTTTTGCGCCAGCGACTGAAATACCCAACTTTTTGGCGATTTCCTCAAATGACTCACCGTCATTTTGAAGATTATAACCGACGCCCTTTTTCTGACGATTCGGCTTCTTTTTGCCAGCTTTTGGATCCATCAGATCATCATCGTCTTCGTCATCAGTCTCTGGATCCCAATCTGATGCTTCAAGATCGTCTGAGTCATTTTCATAAGGAACAGAATCAGACCCGTCATCAAGTGTTGAATCGTAAGGAACTTCAAGATCGTCGCCATCATCAGCAAGATCTTCGTCATCAGGTTCTGATAACGCTGGATCACCAGAAAAAACATCGTAGTCATCAGAATGAGTCGTACCGGGCTCATCAAGATCTTCATCTTTTTTATCAAGAGCCTCTTTCAAGATAGATCTGATGACTTTACGTAGGTTTTCTACGGTAATTTTTTGTTTACGTGATTTCATTTCTTTTGTCTCTCCAAGGTTATCATTTTCTAAATCGTCAACAGTGTCTTTTATGATGTCTTTGAGCTGTAAGTATAAATGAGGAATGACCTCAGGTGGTAACTCTTTTACAAGGTTTTTGATCGCAATCTGAAATTCAATTCCATCTCTCGGAACGAAATTATCGTCACTTTTACAGACGTCTATGCATGCGATTCCAGTGTCTAGGACTGGATTTACTTGCACCGGAAAGTTTTCCGTCTCGCCAAATGGATCAAGAACGATCTTAAAATCATCATTATTCTCAAACGCTTCACGAACTAAATTTCGAACTGCGTTTTTGTTTATTACATTCATTTATCATCACTCAATCGTGGGTTAGTTCCTGGTAACGCATCTCGAGCTGAAGTTATCCCAGTCTTTGCGTCAGTCCATTTTCTACCAAAATACAACGTCAGGATTGGAACGAAGTATGCGCCCGCAGCTCCTACATCAAAAGGTCTAAATTTGACGCTTCCTATACTCTCAACTGAAGAAAGAATGACGAGTAAAGTCGTCACCCAGAATGAAACTGTAGCAAACGTAACAGTAACAGAAGGATATCCTGAACTGTCTTTGATCCAAATCCACGATGCTTGTGGTGTATCATTTGCTTCTGCCATAAAACCTCTTTACAGTAATTATTCGTCTTTTTGTGTTTACTTGGCAGCACCGATGACTAAAATCGTCAAAACTGTTACAACAACGCCAGATGCGACTCCTATACCACACCATAACGCAGGATCAGAACGATTTTTTTCTAAATCATTCACTTTTTGCAACAACACATCAACTTGTTTTTCACGACTTTTGGTGATTGCATCAGCAACAGTTTTTGTGTATTCTAACTCTGTCTTTAAATCATCGATCGTTTTTTTAGCTTTTGCTTTTTCAATCTCAACAGCTTTTGTTGTTTCAATCTCCACCTGTGTTTTGATGTTGTTGTAATCAACAATAATTTTTGCGGCCGCGGGTGGGTTCAACAGAAGACCAGAAAATGGAGCTTTTTGTGATTGACGTAACGGAGCAACGAGAGGCTCTGACACATCGTCAGCAATAGCGACGGTTGATGTCAACATAAACGATAATAACAATCCAGATAATAAAAATCGTTTCATTGCGAATCAACCATCACAATTCTAAATCCCGTTGCTAACGAAAAATGTTTAGCAAGTTTGTCAGGATCGTCTTTTGACGTATCCAAGATAATCTTAATTTCTGACGTCTTTTTTTGTTCTAGTTGTTGTTTAGCAAGAACATACTCTGATTCAATCTGATTGAGACGACTTTCTAGACGTTTTAGACTTTCAACGTTTGCTTGTTCGCGTTTTTCAGCAGCAAGCTTCATTGAAGAAATTTCATCATTATGAGATTTCTGTATTTTCTGAAACATGTCACTGATGTTTGAATCGTATCTACTAAATAACATTTTCAACACAATGACAATAGCGATAATTGCAAAAACATACCAATACTGTCTAAAAAATGAAATAAGTTTAACAACTATCGTTGACATCAATTCATCTGCTTCTTTTTTGCGTCACTAACAGTTACTGGAGTTGCGTTTTCAATTTCATCAGCTGTGTAATTTTCTGGAATGTATTGACTATCATAAAGTTCATAAAGCTCAATGATACATTCATTGTTTGCTTGACATATTTTGCTAAGCATAACGTGTGACTTTGACATCTCTTCAACTGCTTTAGTTAAACGTTTTACGTCTGATAGTAAGTTACAAACATTTGTACATGTTTCAAGCACGTTTTTTGCAAATTTAATCATGTATCGTCCTCTAGTTCCGATTCGTCAAGTTTATTGTCTTTTTGAGCATCAAGAAGACTATAAATTGCATTTTGATCATGCACAGAAAACTGTGCTTTCTTTTGCAATTCGTTTATTTGACTCTTGAGTTTTCTTGTGAACAACTTATCAACAACTGTAACACAAAACGTATTGTCGTTTACAAGTAGAGAGGCGAATTCATTTAAAATTTCTGACAAAGACAATCTTTTTGTAAAGCATATGACTTTCATCCTGTCATAAACTTCTGTCTCTAGCGAGACATGAATGTCTTTACGTGCTTGAATCACTGGATTCATTTACTACTCCTGTCCTGTCGGACCTGCACCCTTTGCCACAGGAGTTTTATCTCCTTCACCGTCGTCCATGCTAGGATTGTCAGTAACTTCTAATCCAAAGTTACCTGCTAACACCTGCTGGACAGTTTTTGCTTGTTTTGGGTCGTAATTCTTTGTAACGTAATTTATTGCTCGACGAACAATTGTTCCCTTGACGTCAATGACGTTTTCAAACTTTTCTGCAAGTCTCGCAATAGCGTCGGCGAACGATACTGCGTCAATTTGTTTTGTTGATGTTTCAACAGATGGAGCGTCGTCTGCTTCTTCACGTAAGAAACTTTCAAATTGATTTTCATCTTCTTTTTGCTTGTCACCTTGCAAAAAAATACGATCAACTTGTGCATCAAACGAATCATTTTGTAGTTGATTCGGATCGCTTGCTTGTAGCGGGGCTGTTGCGTCTTCTTTGATTATCTTTTTAAAGACAATAAGATCTCTTAATTTTTTGTGTTTCACTTGAGGGCCTCGCCAACTTTGTCCATTTTCTTGAACCGCTCTTCAATCACGTTCCAGTTTAACTCGCGCATCATAGCCACGATGTAACTTTTACGATCTTGCAGATAATCATGAAAATATGCATGTTCAGCAACGTCAATTACAATAACTGGAAGCGTTGCTAACATCAACACATCACTATAATCGTCAACAAACGTGTTTACAAACTTACGTAAGAAGACATTATATCCGCAAATTGCAAATCCATCACGTGAAGACATACAACATGACATAAAATCAGTTTGCCAAGCTGCGAAAGTTCCAAAGTCTCTCTCCAATCGCATATACGCAAGAGAGTCCATGAAAATCTCAGAATGAGGATCGTAGCAATTAGCAAAATACAATTCATGTAAATAAACTGCATTTAAGTTATGGACTTCATCTTGTTTCAAACTACGATAGTCTGAACCGTCTTCATTTGTTTCTCTACTTACAGAATCAATTTTAATGCTAATTTCATTGATTTTTGTTACGTGTGCCTGATACATCGCAAGATGAGCTTGCTTGGCTTTGTCAGATAACAATTCTGTAGCAGTTGCATAAGGTTTTGGTTGAGCAACATAAGCTTCGTTTTGCTGCGCTTTATCTTCAAATAACAAACCTCCGGCATCTGCTAAAGATTTCAAAACAATCTTATTTAGATCTTTTTCGTTAATCATCAGTTTAACTCAAATTCTGATTCTATCTTGTCTGAAGGAATTGTTTTTTGTGCGCCGACAGGATCTTTTATCACAACCGTAGACGGTCCAACAGAATCAACTGTATATAATGTTCCAGACGTTTTATGTCTAATTTTCAGACCTGAACTAATGACAGGAGTCTTTAAAACAGTAGTCTGTTCTTCTTTTAGAATTGCCATCTTTTTTGACCATTCTTCACGGATGATGGTCACAACGTCATCTTCAGTTAAATTCTTCATATGTTTTAAATATCAAATCTTGAAGAGCTCTTCGTAAAACCATGAATAATATCAAAATTATTACGTTGAGCCTTGTCAACAAAATGTGTCCATTTAATGACTTTGATGTTTTTTGATTCTAGCAACTCGATGCCAGCATTGCTACGATACGTATTTAGATAATACACCGTACTGACACCTCTATTGATAAGAACTGCTGCACATGCTTTACAAGGTGCTGTCGTGACAAACAAAATTGAATTTTTCAACGATTCGTTTGACTTCACCATTGCGTTGATTTCAGCATGGGTGCAACCACATTGTCCTGGTAACAATGATTCACATTGATTCTTGTCACCAGAAATTCCACCGTTGTAACCAAAACACAAAACTCGTGTAAAATCCGTGTCCACAAAAACCGCTCCAACCTGTTTTCTAACACAAGTTGATCGATTCCGCATCTCACTAGCCATTGACATAAAAATATGTTGAAACGTCGGTCTTTTCCAGGTACCGTAATCGTTCACATAAAGTGACATTGCAGGCTCTATTGGAATGTGACACCTATCATTCAATACTCTGAATGAAATATTTTCTAACTGCAGCTTGGCAGTCACCGTGTCAATTTTTAGCTTGGAGTCTTCGTCACTGTACCCATATATGTCTTCTGACACAACAGAACCATCATGATAATGAATGTCAAAATCAGGTGTGTATATTTTTGTAACACCTGATTTATCAACGTACATAATTTTACGTTCTGAACGACACCAAAACCTTATTGATTTATCACGTTGCAACACATTCATTCTATCAAATTCGTGTTGATTGATGTAAGGTTCGTTTGGCAAGTGCCATGCAGGATCTGAACTCTTGTCAAAAATTTTGACATACGACTCTGATGTGTCACTTGAAGTCCTGTTAACATAACAACTCCAACTGCACCATTTACTTTGAAATGACGAAGTTGTCTCTGATTCTTTATGACAAGTCTCACATTGAAACGTTATCACTTCATTATTGTGAAATTCAATATAATGATCCTCACAACAAGGATTTGCAACACGAGAATGTGATTGATATGTTTCTCTTTTACAAACTGCACATTGTGTTCTTTTCATCTGTCAACTCCATTGATCAAAGGGTGATGAAGATAACACCTAGCTTCATATAGATCTGATCCACCGATGAGTATTTCATCAGTCTCCGAAGACCGTCTCCATGAATAAAATGCATCTCTTTGACACACAGTGCATACTGCAGAACATTTTTCAACCTTTGTTGCATAAGGTAGAATCTTAGTAACTTCGTTGAATGGCGTGCAATTTGAAGAGAGCTCAAGCGTCGACGCTATGATCGTTATGCCGTTTTTATACAACCAGATCAATTCGTCTGCAACTCCAGGAATCATAAAAAGTTCATCGACTGCAATTACTGTGTTGTCGACCTTACTGTCAAGGTCAAACTTTGATAAGACCTCTGACAATAATTCTTTACCGTTTGAAATACACGTTGCTGGAAGCTTCCAACCCATATGGGTGACAATTTCATCAACAGAATATCTTTCATCAATCTTTGGTTTGAACGCAAAGACGTGTTGTTTCTGAAACTTATAACGTTCAACTGTCATCAATAATTTTGATGTCTTTCCAGACATCATCGGCCCTGCAAAAATAACGAACTCAGGATTTTTTGTCAACATGATTTCATTTTACACCAAAAATATGAGGTGTTCCTTCAATAAATCCTGAGTGTGTTTGTTCACACCATTGTGCATGTGAATAGATTTCATTGATTGTTCTAGCGTTACAATATGACATCCCACTTTTGATACCCATCTTGAGTTCATTCAAGATGACTTCAACTTTTCCTTTATATGGAACGACAGATGAAACACCTTCTTCAGCAGAACACGTTGACATCTTATGTTCTAAACGTGCCTCAGTTGAAGCCATCCCACGAAATTTCTTGTATTTTCCACTTGATGACGTTTCAACGTGGCCTGGTGTCTCTTTTGTGCCAGCAAACAATGAACCGATCATTACAGCATTAGCCCCTGCAGTCAATGCTTTGACAATGTCTCCACTGGAACGAATCCCGCCATCTGCAACAATGGCAACGTCTTTTTTTGATTCATCAACAGCTAGAAAACAATCAATAATACTTGTAAACATTGGAACGCCATGTCCAGTAACAACTCGAGTCTTGCAACAAGAACCCGGACCTATTCCGACCTTTAGAATATGAACGCCCCAAGAAATCAAATCTTTCGCTGCTTCATAAGTTGAAATGTTTCCTGCCATAACTGTGATGTTACTCCAATTCTTATGGATTTTCTCAACAGTCTCTTTCACAAGAACTGAATGGCCATGAGCAACATCAACAACAAAGTTTCTTGCTCCGACATCATACAACGCCGCAAACCGTTCAATCCATTCAGGATGTTTGACACCAATTGAAACCCAACAATCACAACCATTTTCAACAACATTGGAATATTGTTTGACATTTTGTTCAATTGACATAAACCTATGAAGCGCGCCAACTGCGCCGAGTTTATACAATGAAACTGCCATGACATCTTCCGTTATCGTATCCATGTTCGCAGAAATAATGGGAACTTTCAAATTAAACTTCCCAAGTTTAATTGAAGTGTCTGCTTCATCACGTGATCTAATCGATGAAAATTGTGGGACTAGAGTGATGTCATCATATGATAACGCTTTTTTCATTGGTTCTTCGGGGCAAAAACCCCGTCCTTGAAAGTTGGGAAGAGCCCAATCTCGTACCTGTACCCATCGCCACGCTGGACCATCCGGCAGTAACGATATGAAATACCTTGTATTAACCCGTGACTTGTTTGGATATTAAAACTTCCAGTCACCCGAATCGCTACACGTCCCGTGTGGGTTCCCACGTTCTTACCTTTCAGTACAACTGCCTGAACCAAGTCGCCAGTTTGAAATCCGAACGCCGACTTCTTTCGCATTAGGTACCCACGTGGGAACCCACATAACGTAACCCTCGTCCTCTGGTAGACTCCCCGACCTGTAGAATAGATAGCAAGCGTTGGTTGTAACCAGTTTTTGATGCCTTTTAATATACCCACACATAAAGCGTCGAGTGCGTGAGTCTTCGGTATACTAAATCGGCTTCTATTCCACTTCGTTTGACCTCCACTAGCCGTTTCGACAGGTAGCTCTGTAGCCTTGAGTGTATCGTATAGAACACACCTTGTCGAGTTCACCGCCGCTGCGTCCCGCAATGGCGCCTTCGCACCAACAAGAACCCTCTTGAGCACCTCCGGCTTCTTCGCAAGAAATGTCTTGACAGACCTCGAACCCTTCTTCTGGTTACATGTGTGACACGATAACGTCAGGTTCGAGACACGATTTGAGCCACCCGAAGCCTTCGGTACAATGTGCTCAACTTGAAGTGGAACCCCTTCAACCCCACAGTAAGCACACTTCCGACCCCACTTCTCCAACAAATACTCCCGTACTTCGTACCCCTGAAGCTCCCCTTGTTGGTACTCAATACCAGAGATTTCTGGATTGAGATGCTTCTGTAGGTCGAATCGAACCAACTCCATCGAGATTCGACTGACCGGAACCAGTCGTCGGAACCTATTGACCCAAGACAAGGTCGTCTCTACCCTATGTAGGAGACTGGGGGCCAACCAACCCTTAGGCTTCGTTCTGTTGGAAAATCTGTGGGCTCGGTAGCGAAGGTTTGCCGACCTTCGTCGACGTCTATAACCAGAGCGTTGCTCGAGTGACTTCTTGATGGATGCCCCTCGGTGATGCAATTCGGCGAGGAACATAGGGTGGGTCGTTTCGGTACCCACTTCACGGGTGAGGGCGATTCCAGTGACCTTTGACCCCGGGTCAAGCTTCACTGCGACGGGTTGAACTTCTCCGCCTACGCGTTCTTTGAGGCGAATCGTGAACGGAACCGTTCGGTGAATGACCGCTTTCTTCCGTTCTAGTAGAAGCCTTGCCCGTTTCTCAGTACAAGGCATCAGAGGTTTCTTGCGCTTATCTAGGACAAATACTGACATATCTTCCTTGCGGAGCCCTTACGGGCCTAGTAACGCGGCCCTTACGAGCCGTCTCCCCTCGGGAATGTTGTGATCCGGTGTTGGGACATCTTCCGTTTCGTGCCTAACTCTGGCTTGTCTGCAAAGATGTCTTCGAGAGGTCTGAACTGAGGAAGCATTCGGACGTCGGTCTGGATCCCTAATCACAACGTAGCTTTCGCTATCCCTGGTAAACAGGTGCTTTGTGATGTCTCCCGCACAAAGCACCTCCCATAAAGGAGGAGTTGTTTACTTAGCGAACCTACGCCATCCAGGAAAATTGGTTGATTGAATCAGTTCCTTTTTGAGTTCTTCAAGATTCAGTTTTCCTGCTCTGTGAGAGAGCAGAATCAATGCCCAGTCTCTCCATTCGTCTTTCAGGTTGTCAAGCGTTACAGATCGTAACTCTTCCTCTGAAGAACACTGACGAGCACGTTTTTGAATCTCGTTCAACACATCAACTGGTGGGAACTCTGTAATTGCTGGCATTTCTTCGTGAGCAGTATAACCATGATAAGCCGCTGCACTCATCATCTTCTCACACATAGCAAAGTGCTTTTCATAAATGTGCAAAGAGTTGCTGATATGCTTATATGAACCAAGTTCTACACCCAGTTCAAGAGCCAACAGTTCTTGAAAAAACGTAAATGCTGGAACGTCATAACTCAATCCAAAGATCAAATCGGTTGATCTCATGTTTGCAACACAATGAAGTTTGTTGTCTCTGATGAAATATTGTAGAGTCAATGTGCAAGGAACGTCCAATTTTGCATGATGCGAATCATCAGGCGTTCTGATGTGAATCACGGCACGGCGAGAATCTCTATCTTTTTTCAATTCATCAATCACGTACTGCCATTGAGTAAACAGTCCATTGGCGACCCTGGGGTGTGTCTTGAATATTCGAGCGCCATAAGCTGAATTAGCCGTTGTGCCATCGTCTGAAATGTTTTTCCAGAACGACGAATAGTTGGAAATCCATTCCGTTGAGTTTTCACCAAGCGTATACCACAACAACTCAGCAACAAGATATTGAATGCTAAATTCACGCTCTGGAATGTAGAGAAGTCTGTTTCGTGGATTTGTTATCTCAAATTGAACAGCGAGATTCTCGTAAATCTTCATGCCGCGCGGTGCTGACTCATATTCATGATAGTAATAAACGTCATTAATCAAATCGTAATAACAATCTGTAAAATTTGAATACACTTTATTTAGTTTCATCAATTTCTCCTAGAACAAACGTGAATTGATTGCCCAGTCTCGAGTCATTTTTAGACCATCCCAAAATGGGACAACAAGTTTCCAACCCAAAATTTTACGTGCAAGAGACATGTCTGCTTTTGTTACGAGCACGTCGCCTTTTCTTGCAGGTGCATTTTCAATCTGACAATTTGGGAATTCCTGTTTAAACCATTTTAGAATTTCATTATTTGAAACGCCACCTTCAGAACCAGCATTAAACGTTACTCCATTAAAACGATCCTTATGTTTTGCACATCTGACAAATACGTCAACAACGTTATCAACGTATGTCATATCTTTGCTTTGTTCACCAGTACCGTCTGACCGTAATGGTTTATTGTGTTTTGCGGCATATAACCAAGATGAGATTGCGGTGCTATACGCACTCTTACCAAGTTGATTCGGTCCGAAAACATTGAACGGTCGAACTGAAACAGTGTCAAGACCATAAAGATCGCCAAACATCTTGCAGAACGTCTCGACCGTTGCTTTTTGCAAAGCATATGGCGACATAGGTTTGTGTTCAGAGTGTTCTGGGGTTGGCAAGAGTGAAGCAAGACCATAAACAGATGACGATGACGTGTTTATAAATCGCCCAACATTACCCTTGGCCGCTTCCAACAATTGAACAACTTTGCTGATGTTATTTTTTGTTGTTTCGTACGGATGCTCAACAGAATAACTTACTCGTGGTGTTGCAGCAAGATGAAATATTGTCTGATAACGTTGTTGATGTATCTTGTGTAAGACTGTTTCATTAGTGTAATCACAATAATAAATGTCAACATCTTTGCCAGTGTTACCTTTTGGTATAAACACTGCATGTCCAGAACTAAGATCATCAACAACGTCTACATAGTATCCTTCTTGAACCAATCGTGAAGCAAGATTACTGCCAATAAATCCTGCTCCACCTGTAACCAAAACTTTTTCCATCTATGCAAATTTATCAAATAATTTGCAACTGTTCAATTCATGACTTGATGACGCTTGCTCTAAACGTGTCAGGGAACAACAGACGATTCTGTCGATAAAACGTTTCCCAACATTCATCTAAGATATACGTCTCCGCGTGATCCATGTCATTTCTAATAGAACGACCAGCGGCTTGAATGATTGATCTGACAGTTACGTACGGATACCAATTCTTGTCGCGTTCCATTCTTTTTTTAACACCTGCATCTCCCATGTAAGGAAATGGCATTTTACAAAAAATTTGAAATCTACTAAGATCATCTTTTAGGTCGACACCTTCAAGCATTGATGGAGAAACCAAAACAGTGGGTTCTGATGATTCATAGTGTTTTTGTAAAATCATGTCCCTGTTTGATTCGTCTTGTATTAACAATCGTGGATCTTTTATGTTGTCTCGAATGTAATTAACAATCTTCCAATTAATCCCGTGTATGATTCCCTTGTCTGTAGCATGGGCGTTCAATAACTCCTTAATGACCATCACCATGTTTGGCAACGTTGTCATGATTGAATCTGCTGACATCTTTCCAACTGGAAAATAGTGAACTGGTCGATTCTCCACAGGAAACGGCGAAGGAATTGAAATGAATTCGCACTGTTCAGCATCAATTCCTAAAGACCTGCAAAAAATGTCTTTATCGATGATCGTCGCAGACATCAATAGGACGTATTGACCAAACTTAAACAATGATTCGTGACTGAATCCCGACACGTCAATCGTTTTAAACTCAAACTTTCGAAACCCACGTTTGTTTTTTACTCGATCTTCGTTTTTTAGAACGTTCATCACCCAATTTTCTGCATTATATGTCTCAAGAAATCGATTGACTTTGCATATGTGTTTATCTAACATATCATACTGTTTTGCAAAATCACCGAACCCCGCTGACCCACTTATCAAATTTGACTCAATTGCCTTTTCAATGCTCTTTATGTATTTGACGAGTGCAGTTCGATATTGTTTTCCAATCCAATCAACAACGTCTTGTTGCGTCTTCAATGTTGGCACTTTGCATTTTAAAACATCTTTTGCAAAACGTTCAGAAAACGTCACTTCCACGTGTGATGACAAAACCTCAGCAGTGTTGTGTGCTTCATCAATGACAAGTAAATTTCGTGGTTCTAACTTTCCAGCGTACGACGTCTCTGATAGAAAGTATGGAAAATTAGTGATTCCAAGAAAAGCGTTGATAAATGCCTGTTTATCAAGCGTGTATCCACATTGTGTCTTGCAACACTTTGCAAAGTCAGTGCCTTCAAGTTGTTTGCCTAGTTTTGCTAGAACTCTCTTTGATTCACCACATGATTGATTTATGTGATGTTTGCATTGATAGTTGCTTGCAGACTTGATTGTGTGCATCCCAATGCGTGAAAAATCACGCATGTATTGTTCTTGCAATATTTTTTGTGTCGTCAAAATGTATGCACCGGGAGTGATTCCTGGGCCCAACGACATGTATTCATTAATAAAATTAGCGACTGTGACAGCAATGGCTGATTTTCCGCCGCCGACTCCGACTTCTGCTATACAATAGCGTTTGTTTTTATTTACGAATGCGTTCAACACAAAATTAATTGCTGTTTCTTGTTCTGCACGAACTTCTTTGAGTGGAAAGAACTTACGCCAATGTTCAATCGTGATTTCTTTCACTTTTTCACCTCAGAAATTCGTTTTGCTCGCCAACGTTCAATCATAACAGACACTTTACTGTCTTCCTCTGACAAGAACCCACTGTCAAGTCCTTCTTGAATTTGCTTTATCAACTCTTCGTTCTTTTTGCCTTCTGAATCGCTCATAGCAAACCCATTATTTTCATCATTGCTGGTGTTGTTTTCTCATATGAACAACGATTACGAACAACTTCACGTAAGTTTTGAACGCCTTCAACAAGATAATCAGGACTGCAACGTCTGTTGTTTTTAAACTTGATCACATCATCAATCAATTGACACGTAACATCAACAATATTAGAGAAGTCTTCCTTTGCCAACCAGTGGCTCACAGAAGCCTCTCGAGCGATTCGAGAATATTCATTACAGTCAAGCCACAGTGGAATACATCCCAATTCAATGCATTCTCGGGCAGCCGTCCCGCCGTACGTGTCAACTGTATAAAATCCTCCAACGATATCACTAATTGTTGCAATTAAACGATATTCATCACGATTTGGTGCATCTGGCACAATGTTTAGATGTGCAGGACATAGTGTTGACACTTCACTATTTGAAAACTTTTGTGATGGGTTTCCAGTGATGACAACAAAATCCTGACGTCGCTTCCAAATCTCTGGAATGATGTCAAACACAAACTTGCCACAATTAGTGTAATCAGAGCTTCTACCTCGCCCACCAATTCGATTGGGAACAAACAACACGACTTTATCTCTTGTTTGATTTACGATATTTGTCAAATCAAACCTAACGTTTTTTAGGTCTGGTTTTTGTGTGATTTCGCTGACAGAATACCCATCATCCCATGGCAACGATTTAGCTTTTACTTCTTCAACAACGTGAGGCTGACACTCTTTTGACATTGAATCAAAAAACACGTTCATTGAAGTCTCACATTGCCAGAAATTGAAATCAGCCTTTCGGGCCGCCTCAACTTGACCCTGCCACAATGAAGCTTCTGTTGGAAACTTTGGACATTCAGGATTGTCGATAAAATGTGAATGCACAAAAAACTTTGGCATGTATTTGCCATAAAGAAAAAACAACGCTCTATAATTTCGTAGTAGCATTGGATCATTTACGTAAACAGCATCATACTTTACTAGTCGTTTTCTAAAAAGAAGAGTTGTAAGTTCAGACATGTTAAAATCATAACGCGTTGCAAGAGCGTTAGGTATGATATATGTTGGAAGCCAGCGCACTCGTTTAGTATCAAAAAGATCTGGAACAATTTTGTGTGGTGAAGTTCTGACCTGCGATTCGTGAGGACCAATTACGTCAATCATTAGATCTTTATTCAACTTCAACATTTCACGAATTCTACCAAAGCACATTTGAAATCCTGAGTCAGCCTCAAGGATAAACATGCCATTTGCATCATAGTTTGACAATTGAAGTTGCACTAACAAGTGTTGAGTCATGTGTTCAATCCTATTCATTTAGTGAACGGTGTACAAACAAAATTCGCCAGATCAAATTGACCTAGCGAACTAAAACGTAAATAAACGTTGTTACTTTTTTTCGTGAAATGGTGTCTTGGCAGATTCCCTATATCTTATTTTATCAACATAAATGTAACTTCCATACACACGTTGACTAGTTGAAATGAGACGATGTTTTGAAATGACACCGCAAATAGGACATTCTACATCGACGATGTCAGCAATTGACTTTTCAACCTCAAACTCTCCGCAACCATGGTTACACTCATATTCATAGATTGCCATTTTACCGCTTCACAACCTTAAATGATGTGATCCACTCAATAAATAGGACAATCATAACAAATACCCATTTCAATATCTCAACTACGACAGGATGCAACAATACTGCGAGTAAAACAAAAATCAAAATCTTTTCTAAACTTGTCATTTGACGTCTTCTTTCTGATCGTTAATCCATTCTAGAATAAATTCAGCAAGTTGTTTAGCTTCACCAATGCTATCTTTATCAAAGACAAGCGTTGCAGTTTCAAACTTTTTATAATCAGTCCAAACAGTGATAGCTAACGTAGATTTATTAACGTCAACATCATATCCTTCGTTGAGATGAGGGACATTAATTTCATAAATCATCCTTCTATCTCCTTTTGAGAATCAGCCCAGTCTAAAATGAATTGTGCAAGCTTTTTTGCATCTTCTGCATGACGTTTAGCAAACACATACGTCGCAGTTTGATAGTCATCTTGATTACAAACTGTGATAACCAATCCAGATTTTTCACATGTTTCAACACATAAAGTTTCATCAGATCGTACCTGAAAATCAATCATCGTCATTCTGACACCTGACCAATCGCTCTAATCGTACATGGATCACTATCGTTATGTACTTCATAACAACAAACGACGCCAGACCACTTTACGCCATCACGTTTAGCGCTAAATCTTTGTGTGACAATCTCATAATCGCGACATCCTTTTCCTTCACCACCTTGAAAAACAATATTCGTGTAGTTTTGTTTTTCAAGCGTCGCATTTGGATTTGGATAGACTGGGTTTCCACAACTGGAAAACAGAATAAACAATAAGAACATGCACAAAACTAACACGAGAGTTTTACCAATCGTAAGATCATCACAAAAATCAAGTATCAATTCCAAGAATTTCCATGCAGAACGACTTAAAAATTTCTTAAATGACGTCATCATTACATGTCTCCAATTGATTGTTTACCCAGTCTAAAATGAATTGTGCAAGCTTTTTTGCATCAGTGACGTGTTGTTTATCAAACACATACGTTGTATCTTCGTGATGATAAGCGAATTGGTTATAAATTGTAATAACCAGACCAGATTTTTCGCATGTTTCAATAGACAAATTTTCTATAGGTGTTGCTTCAAATTCAATCATTGACATTTTGAAATTTTTCCTAATGACATGACTAACCAACGTCAAGTTGGCTGATGATTTCATTGACTTCTCTATCTAGATTTTGATCATCAACGACAACTGTGATAACTTTGCACCGAGTGTAAAACTTAGCAAATTCCCAGTATTTGTGATCAATGATTGATAACGCAACTGAATCCAGTCTGTTTGGATCAATATCGTCAACAATTCCAGTATAAGAACTTCTACGACAAAAAACATGAACAGCACCAAGTGCAGCATAACTTGCGTCAAGATATCGAAGCACTTGATGATCTGCTTGTCGATTAAAATACTGTGAATACACAATTTCACAAGGATACCCTCGATCAAAGATGACACTATGACCTGTTTGCTTTAGAAAATCAAGCATCCTAGTGTCAGAGTACCTTGTGGCCATGACAAACTTGTCAGACGATTTTAGAAAATTCTCATGTTCGTTTGATGCTTTAAATGTTGGGATTGACAATCTTTTTGAAAGTTCTGCAGCAATATGCGTCTTTCCTGTCATGTCAGAGCCAATAAACGTGATAATTTGTTGCTTCATGGATTCAATGCCTCAAGTTCTTCAAACGTGATGTAACTGCCTAAAGTGCCACAACCTTTTTTCACATGACCTAACTCTGCAGAGAACACAAGATACTTTGCTCGTTTTTCATCAATTTTAATGATTTCGCCAACAACAAGTTTTGATAGATCTCTTGCATTATTAAACTTGACAAGGTCACCAATAGATTTTTTAGCGACAATGGAATTATCTTCAATCCATTTTTTGATGACTATGTCATACGCATCATCACGAAAACGAGGAACGTCATCAATGATGTCTTCAAGTGTATCGTCAATTGTCCAGCTATTCTGATCTAGACTCTTACAAATCTGAAATCGTTCATCTTCATAATCAATTGCTTGACTGATTGATTTACGAATTTGAGAAACGTATTCTTCGTCATTTACGACTTCAGGATCTTCACTCGCAAGATACTTGATAATTTTTGGCATGAGCTTATCAAGAGTGAGTTCTAACACTTCTGAACTGTAATATGCAGGTCGTTGATTCTGATGTTCCATGGTCAGAATCTAACACACGATAACGCAATTTACAAAATCAGTTATCGTGTGTGATAATGTATTATTCTTGTTCTAAGTCTCTCGACAGAGATGCAACAATATCTTTAGGAGTGTTTGGGTTCTTGGCTATAAGTTTTCTTGTGTAATATGATTCATGTCCACTTAACTTTGTAAGAACGTCTGATGGAGTGTTAGGATTTGACACGACGTTGTTAATGACTGCATCATGTGTGTCAGTTGATAACATACGTAAAATTTCTTGAGGCGTAGAATTATTTTTTGCAATGCTCATTCTAATCTGAAAATCTTTATCTTTTGCTGCTCGTTGCAACATTTCAATTGGAACATCAGGGCGTTCAAGTATTATTGATCGTATGTTGTCTCTTTCAGAAGGAGACATGTTCTTGTCGTTGAGCATTGTTTGTAAAACACTCCATGGAGTTTCAACACGTTTAGCAATTGCTATTTTTTCAGTTGTGTCTCCGCTGGCGTGTTGTTGTAAAAATGTAACTGGAAATTTAATTCTAGGAGCGTAAATCAATACGTATTTTGTCAAACGAATGGATGTTTTCATCATGTCTAACATGATATTTTCTGGAATCCATTTTGCTCTAGCGACAGCTTCTAGATTTTGATCTTCACCGTCTTTTACAAGTCGTTTCACAATTTCTATAGGAATCTTGTGTTCAGAATTCATTAAGATATACCAATAAAATTCTGGCCACCATTTCGCTATCTGTAGCAATTGTTCAGATGTTATCCAAGATTTCCTAGAAATAATTGACGCAAAATTATACCTTTCATCTTCGTCAGATAAAAGCTTTTTCAAAACATCAATTGGCATAGGATGTTCAGATTTTTCTAAAACTACCTTATACGCTTCAACAGTTCGCTCTGATTCTGGAAGTTGTTCTATTGTTATTTCGCCATTTATTAGTTTTGTCAAATTGCTTTTCGGCGCAGATTCTGCAGCAATTTTTGCAATCTTCAACACTTGCTGAAGATTTTTCACATCTTGTAAAGGTTCTGGATTTTTAAATTCTGTATCTTCTGCATCAAAATATTGATGTTGAATGATCTTATTATCAATGTCTCTTTGAAAAACAAGAGCAACTTTATAGTTTGAATCTTCTTTATCTAAGTCTTTGCGCAACAGATAAATCAAAATAACATTTCTTGAAGTATAGTCTTCAAAATATTTTTGATCTCTCATGGTGACACACCATTTTGTTCCAGATCCATAAGAGCATGACGCTTCTTTGCTAATGATATGAACTAGCAAAACTTGTTCATCTTCGTATAATTTTTTTGAACCGCTTGCTTTCAAGTCTTTCTTATTTGCAGTCTTAGATTTTCCACCTGTCAATTGTTGAAGTTCGAATAATCGTTCTCTAAGCTCAGTGAAATTCTTCCATGAATTTATATCACGTTCAGACACGTCTAATTTGTTCTGAAATTTATGAAACAATTCTATAACATCACCAATCTCTGGTGCTAAAGCCTTTCCTGAAACTAAGACGTTAGTTGCATACTCCAAATATTTCTTAGTTGATGTAGGATCTCTTTTTGATAGCTCTTCAATGTCCTGTTCGTATTCAGGATATTTTGTTTGCAAGTTCTCAAGTTTACCTTCGGCAAGAAATGGAATGATAGAACGTCGTAAAATTCTCATGTTAGTACTTATCGTTCATCGGTATGTCAAGTTCGTATCTCTTTTAGTTTAAAGGCACTCGTGGAATACCCAAAATCACTCTTGTCGAGCTCGGCAACGTAAGGACAATTCTTTTTTATCTTTTCTGGGTCACCGCCGTTCCAGCAGAATATTTTCTGTTGCTTACTATTGTTTCCAACTGCTGAAATTAGAAGATAGTTCTTGCCGTTCTTTGTTTGTTTTAGAACAACGTCTGTCACAACAAACCAGTATATTTCTTTGTTTTCCCATTCTTCAATTGACTTGACACCCATACGTTGTAGCTTGCTTCGCAACTCGTCAGACACAAGAATATCAAGATTTAGGTCACCAACTAGTTCTTTGTAAAAATCAATACGTTCTTCTTTCGTCCACTCTTCTATTCCCTCAGTTGATTTCAACAACATGTCAAAGTTTTTGCGGCCGAGATTGGGTTCTTTTTTTGTTGTCTTTTTGATCAAATCCATGTTTTCAACAAGAATATGATGCATGTGTTTATAAGACGAAAAGGTCTTGCCCTCGCCGATCAAATCCATTGATTGGAACGCCCCGAGTTTAATCAACGATTCAAATCCACGTTTATTGAACTTAGAATGTTTCCACGAACCATCAGCGTTCCACAATAAATCATAGATGTTTTTATAAGGTCGATGTTCAAAAATCTCATCGACTGCGGCTTCGCCAACGCCTTTGCAAGTCAAAAAAGATGGCATAAGACGCTTGTTAGGCAGCACACTCCAATCTTTTGTCGCGATATTGATATCAATTGGAACGATCTTGTATCCTAGTGACTTTATCTCACTAATTGCACGTTCCTTGTCTTCTAGGTTTCCAGACATCGTTTCAAGGTATGCACACAACCATTCAGGTTCATAGTGTGTCAATAACCACGCGCAATAATAGGAATCGATGGCGTACGATACGGCATGAGAATTTGACGTAAGAACACCATTTGACAAATAAAATTGATGATCTGGATGATCAATTTCTAGATCACACGTTTCATCATACCCAATAAACGTGACAGATTCAATGTTTGTCATATTCATCTCCGATAAAATAAACAATTTGTTGTCGATCTGTAGTTAGTATGTGTCTAACTTTGTCTTTACATTCTTCAATCAAATCATTTGTTTTATAACAAAATTGACTGGTTGCAATCCTGATGACAGTGAATCCTAAAGCTGTTGCACCGACGTTTAATTCAATATCTTTTGCTTGCACTAAAGGTAATTGATTCCATTTTTCAATATTATGAAAATGAATATGACCGTCAAATTCAACAATTATATTGTGTGATTTTGACATGACATCAATTTGACGAATTTGAGTTTTTGTAAAATGAAAATATTCTTTAGAACGTAATCGTTGATTTCCTTTAAAATCAAATGTAGGAAATTCAAGTTTCAACCATTTCACAACAGCTTTTTCAGGTTTTGTCGTTCTTTTTTGTATCAGCTTTGATATGCATTTTTCAAAAAACAAATCAGGATCTTTATTTCTCCACTCTTCAAGTTTTTTCATGCGAGCTTCGAGAATCTCAGGTCTAGCTGATGTTATTTTCGCTGTCTCAGACGCAACTTTTCTACCAATATCAGATTGGGCCCACATAGTAATTGTTTCTTTGGCAAGTTTAGATCGACGGGCACGTTCGACAGGATTTGACATAATTGCTTCAGAAACAACTTTTCCCATTTTTTGACGATATTCTAAAAGGTCGTCACCTGATTCTTTTGCTCTAACAATCCAATTACCGTTAATGATATTACAAGATTTGTAATTAGATTTTGTAGAAACACACATTACTGGCGATTGATATCTTTCAAGATATTGTTCTTTTGTTAGTGAATGCTCTAGTCGTATATGAGCAGTAATTTTTGTGCCAGCAAATTGACATATTTTACATTCAATATAATCTATTCCTTCTATTCCATTGGGCCAGCAATCAACGATATGTTCTTTGTTCGTGTAAATTGGATTGACATAGCCCGGTGTGTTTCTTATCCACTTACCACATCTGTTGCAACGATATTTGAAGAAATTACGGTTATTGACAATTTGCGTCGTAGTATCTCGTAAAGAGGCAACATCTCCTTCGTCTCTATCGTTCTGAACTTGTGATCTATCGTGCATTGAATGATTTCTCCAGTTTTCATCTTGAGTTCAACAATTGGTTTTTTGCCATTAGAGTGAACAGCAAGAACCTGAACATAAATTTCCGTATTTGTTTTTTCATCACGTGATTTTACGAAATCACCAATTTGTACGTCTTTGATCATTTTTTGTGTTTGCACTAAGCCTTCATTTGTCATTTCATAAGTGTCAATCAACGATTCGTGATGTAAACAACGATTAAATGCGTATCCTGACAGAAATGCAATTTTCTCATAAAGATTTTCTGCAACTGATTTTGCATATCCATTTTTCATTGCACCTTCAACAAAGTCGATTCTTAACTGATCAACTTTTGCTTTTGCTGCGTCGCCTCCTGAAATAGATCGTTTCATAATTGCTCGGCGGACCTCGTCGCATTTATCTTTGGCAAATCCTCCGACGTGTTCGGCGAGCGCCATGACGCCCTCTTGAAAAATTAACATTCCTTTTGTTTTTTCCAGGATTTTGTTAATGCGTTTATCACCCCAGTCATATTCTTTGCCAGCGACAGCGTCCAACCAAATTTCGTCAATCTTTGCTGCCAAAGGCCCTGGACGATAAATTGACGTAAGAACTGCTATATCATCAATGCTATTTGGCTTTGATCTTTCAAAGAATTTCTGAGCGCCTCTACTGGTGCACTGAAAAATCCCACACCATTTTGCTTGGTGATAAACGTTCTTATATACTTCTTGATCGTCAAGGTCAATCTTTCCCACACGCATGTGCTGATCAAACCATTGCCGAACGTCATCGAACCCAACGTCATTTGTTTTTGTGATTTTTGAAGGTTTCATGTTTTTTCTTGAATGATAGACAACTATGTTTGACAGTATTCAACTATCACGGAATTTTCAACCATTGACACTCAGAACCGCCGCAACAATTGCCGTATGAACTAGTGATAAATTGTCATAAGAATTATCTACCACCGTCACGTGATGGCAAGTGATGATTCAATGATCGAAGCCTTGGACGCTGACGCATTTGACGTACGTTTTATCAAATGTCCCTCGTTGACACTCAGAACCGTCAATTATGTCGTTGATGGATTCACCGTCCAGGACGTGAAAACGGTCTATATCACACTCGAGAGGGTTGATTCTTGGGAAGAAAGTGAGAGATTCTTCTCAAAGATAAAATTTGCGCAGCCACCGATTTTATCGTATCCAAGGGAACTATCATGTTGCACAGAATTTTTTAATTCTGTGCAAGACATATCAAATTTATCATGATGATCTGTCCACCACCAATTTGGTGACGTAGTTTCAACTAATTTGAAATCTGAAAAAACATAATCATTATTTTCTAAATTCATTCCTAATCTAGAGTCTTGAATCACACGAATCTTTCGTACTGTATTTTTATGACACCAATCTTCAATACGACTTATAAGTTTTGCAAAACCACCTGGAATTGATGCAAATAAACCTGTCGCATATTGTGCTATTTCAATACATGTAGAGTCTGTATTTGACGTTTTTACTGAAATAGCACATACGAGTTCATCATCGTAAATAAGACCTAACGTAAATATTGATTCTACGAAATCATCAAGATGACAATTTTCAAAAAACATTTCAGCTATATCCTGAGATATTTCCTCAATAGAACAACGTTCAACGTCAATGATTCGAAGTGATTTGTTCAAAACCGATGAAATAATCGACTTAACAACTTGTGGTTTATTATACCATTCATCATCATAAAATTGCAATAATCGTATTCCATTTTTAATTGCAAATTGACGTTTCATTTCATGATATGTCAAAGAATTTGCACACTGAATTTCTGAATGATAATAAACACCATTGCATTCAATGGCAAGACGTTCTGTTGGAATGTGAATGTCAAGTTCATATCCATGTTCAAGTTGATCTCTAACATTAAAATGAACGTTAAACCCAAGATCTAAAACGTATTGTCCAACTTCTTTTTCCCATATTGACGTCGAAGCATTTGGCTTACAAATACAATATGGATCATTTGACACTTGACCAACAGTGTACCTTACAACTCGACCACATGATTTGCATGTTGACGTAGTCATTAATTTCAGTGCAGCTGCGTAATTTTCTGGATAGGGATCTAACATAACATCCCAATTATTTACTTGACTTATCAGATCATTTAATTGTTTGATTGATAATCTAGTGTGATTGTGAATCAATCCTTCTTGAAATCTACGTTTGCGTGTTGCAGACAGCTTGTTAATCCATAATTGTCTATTTTGACCTTTTGTCCAATGCATACCAGATTTTAATGCTCTTGATATTGATTCTCCTCGTTTACGAATTCTTTCATCATTTTCGCTTGTCAAACCATAAGACCAATGAAGTTCACCTACGTTTTTGCCAATCAACGATAAAGAAATTTTACGGAGACGTTCGTCAGTTTCTTTAGTAAGACCTTTTGACCATGATGGAATGTGTAATTCTTTTTTAGTCTTACTCATCTTCACGGTGCCAATTGCAATTGATTCGTTAGTTTCTTTTGTTAATCCATGATTCCAAGCAGGTTTGTAATTTTCCCTACGTGTTTTTGCAATTTCATTGATTGCTGTGATTTTATTACATCTAGAACATCTTAAATCGTAACCAGTATCATATCCATTCCATCGTGTCTCTTTACCACAATTACAATAAACTTGCGGCGCTAATTGAAGACGTGTTTCATCACCATTGATTTGATGTTGTTTAGAATTATGTAAAATAAGAGACAATGCACTTTTTACTTTTCTATCACAAATAGAACATCTATCAGGAATACTAACTTTTCCCGTTGTTTCACGGTAGATCATTCTTCGTCTCCATGGGTATCATGATATCTGATTCCTCTGTGAGTTCTGATGCCAGAACCCACTGATTATCTTCAAGTTTTACGTAAACGTTAGACAGCAGCCTGTGTAGAGAGCCGTCAAGACTAATTTCTACGATACCCGTTCTTTTTAGCATAGTTTCAATGGTTTTCTCCACTATTCTGAGAGTCTCAAGTCCTAGAATGTCAAATTTTACGAAATTGCCTACCTTCTCGCAATGTTTGTAGGAAACGCCTTCTACAAATGGGCTTTGTGGTTCACCTTTAGAGGTGATGAGAGGCATCTTTTTCATCAAATCGTCACATACCAAAACTCCCCCCGCGTGTCGTGACAAACTTCGGTTTTGTTTGAATAAAACCTTGATCGACTCACCGACATGTGGATACTTTGCAATGAATTCTCGATATGATTGACTATATTGTATCGCCTCATCATATGTCAACACAAATAAGTTCTTGTCATCACCGTGTTTTGTCACTGCCTTTCTGACATCTTGTTCGACGGTTGCTGTTGCAATGTTGACTTCATCAAACGGCAACCCATAAAACTTAGAGATGTCTTTCGTAAGAGACTTTAGTTTTGTTGTGTTGTAGTTTGAAATTGGCACGACGTTTGTGTTGCCGAATTGTTCTCGCATGACATCAAGGATCTTATCACGATCAGAGACATCAGTGTCAACGTCAGGCAGACCGACACGATAGACTGAAAGAAATCGACCGAAAGGAAGATCCCACTCAATTGGGTCAAGGTCTGTTATATCAAGAAGATAATTGATCAGAGAACCACACCCAGAATTATGAACACTTATTCTTTCAACATTGTACGTATGACTGTTTTGAACAGTCAAATCAACTACTTTGCCCTTGTGTTGAATCGAAGTGCTCTTTATTAATTTCATGATATTGATATGCCTTTTTTTGAAATTTTTTCAGGTCTTTATCTAACAGAACAATATAATTCATATTGCAATTTTTACAAAATTGCTCTAACGCACTTATTTTTGCAGCAAACGTTATCGGAGATAAATCGATCCAGCGTTGACCCTTTATTTCATAAACATTTTGTTCTATGACAAAATCAGGATAATATCGTCTTGTTTTATTCGATTGTGGATCGTAATATTCAATTCCTTCATGAATTTTATCAAATCGTTCTATTTTTACATGTGGATTAGCTTCAATTTGACTTAAAATAAACGCTAATTCTAACTTAGAGTCATACCTGACACTTGATTCAAATACTCCTACATGTTTATATTTTCCTTTGCCTCGAATACGAGATCTAAACTCCTGATCATTTATCCATTTATCACGCATTACACGTGACATGTTATCTCTATATGCTTGTGAAGTCACCATTTTACGATGTGATTCTAACAATCTTTCTCGATTGTTTGCCCACATTGCTTTAGAATTTTCACGATGTTTTGCTAGTGTTTCTGGTCGATGTTGTGCAATTTTTTGTTTTGCAACCATATTAACACGCCAGGCTTCATCACGTTGATAGTATTTTACATAACACTTTGGACATACTTGAACACGATGTTTTCTAAGTCGCATCGATCTTGCAAATGTTATGTAAATTACCTGACACCGCTCACATCGTATTTGTAATGGTTTTTTTGTCGAATCTATTCCCCAACGATATTCATCCCATGTAAATCCAATTTTAAAATCAACGTTAGAAAGTGTCGCTCGTCTAGCAAACGTTTGCTCATTTTTTAATTGTGGTAACAACTGTAACAATCGTTGCCAACAAGATTGTGTGATAATAAGTGAATTATCAAGTTCTATTTCACGTTTAATGATACTAATTTCTTCTTCAGTAAATTTTGCCATACCTTAGTAGGTATGGCACGGGGGTCAGCTAAACTTCTACAATATCGTCGTCTTCAGACAAGTACTGTGCTTGAACCCAACCACGATTACGAGTTAAGAATTTATGATCTTTTGTACAACGAATTATTTTCCCATTTTCAAACTCAAGTTCTAAAATATCTTCATCAACATCATAATGATGTGTCGCAGTAACACCTTGATTTTCTCCATAAGCGTCAACAACAATATCACCAACTTGAATATCAACAATTGACTTGTAATTTCCAGATCCCATTAACACTTTAGTTTCTGGTGTAAAACAGCCTCTTCCTGGACCAATCAGCGCCACACCTCTGCCTAACTCAATGATTTTTGCAAGCGTGACGAAGTATTCACTGAACTTCATTGAAGTGATAACGTTCAATTCTTCTTTTAGACGATCAACGTATTCTTTTTTGGTATGCAACCCACGTTTCTTGAGACCTTTGACACACATCTTGATGAGCCAAGAGTCACCAGATTCTTCTTCTGGAACGAGAGTCTTCGGCAATTTAATGCTCATGTCAGGCTTAACTTCACCGATAACATGATGAGCAATGTCATGTGTTCTTTCAAGAGCATCGCAGATCAAATCATCATCTTCATCGCCTAGACCACATGTTTCCTTGATCTTGAGATACTCGTCCCACATTTGTGTGGCATTCTTTGGATACAACTCACACTTCAGCTCGTCTTTTGATTTTGGCAGACTGTCTGGAGAGTAAGTCTTGTAGTTCATGAACCCTAATTTCTTATAGAGCTCACGTTCACGCCAGACGTTTGGATTGTAATAGTGTGCATCACAAGTCACGTTAAGTTGTTGTGTCAGACCATTACGTTTTGCAAACTCAATGATTGAAGCGTTGATCAAGTGTTGGGCACCGAGCTTATTGAACTGAAGCTCAAGGTATAGATTTTCTTGTCCAAACACATCAACAAGCATACCGTATGCATTGCCAACAGCATTGACACATGCTTCTTTAATGACGGGATCTCTAAATAGATCATAACTGATGTCATCAAACTTGTAATTCTTCAGTGTTTGAAAGATGTTGAATCCAGGGAGTCCCGCGAGGCAATTATGAACCAACAACCCATTAGCGAAGAAACAATGAGTGTCTTCTACGGTTATATCATAAACATCAGAAACTTCTTCAATTTCCACAATTTCTTCAACTTGAACAAAGTCTTGAAACATATTCATCTAAAAATCCTTCTTGATTTATGTCAAGTTCCCACAAAATATCAACCTTATAACCTAAACTTACAGCGTAGGATACTTTTTGTTCATCTTTTGTCCATTTGTCTTTTGCTTGAATTGTGCCATATGGAAATTTTACAAATTGATCTTCAGTAAAAACTCTCGGATCTAGATGCCAATACGTCCCATTTATTTCAATAATCAAATTGAATTTTTCGATGAATATGTCATACGAATATCTTCCACATTGAAATTGTTGTTTGCATGTCAAACCACATTTTTCAAGCTCAACACAAACTTTTCTTTCTAAGAGAGAAACGCCAGTTCTCATTGAAAGCAATCCTTTTAAGCCTCTATTTCTACTGAGTTCGCTTATACAAGATTGCGCTTCATCAGAATTTTTATAGTTAGTAAAACTTTTTGAAAACGGAGAGTTAGATTTTCGATATTCTAGTGCTATTTTTTCTGATATTTCTTTATCGTGTCCTAATTTTTCGTAATACTCTGGAGTGTTTTTTGGGTTGTAGTGTTTCCAAGTTTTTCTAAGTGATGATGTTTTTGCAGCGCCTATTTTCGATCGATGATTTATGTCAGATCTAATATCATCGATCGAAAATGTAGCAGGATATTTGAATTGAACTTTGATTTCTTGTGGTAATTTCAAATATTTTTTATTATCGTGTTTGATATTTTTCGCTATCAACAGACTTCTAATGACATTTTTACTAAATTTATATCGATTTGCAATTTCTTGGTAATCTCTATAAATTAGATCTGCCAACATTGATTGACAATAATGTTTGTCTTCAGACAAATGTTTCAAACATTCCAATGTCAATCCAGCGGCGCTTAAATCAATAAAAAATTGTTCTCTTGCTTTTAGCAATTCTTTTGAAGCTGGCATGTGAGTACTCCACCAACATAAGTATCAGTGGAGTACTCAGTTACTATACTGATAAAATTTTATGTTCTTTAGTAAGGAATTGAGCCTCAATCCATCCTTTATCAGTGTAAACTTTATGATCTGACGTTAGCTTAATTGTTTTTCCATTTTTCAATTTGATTTGAAGTAATTTTGCATTTTTGCGTGTACAATCACCCCAAACAATTTTTTTGAAACACACTTTATTTTGATTTGTGTCATAAGACAAAGTGAATACTTCTTGTCCACTGTTCAACTTATTGATTACGTCAATAATTTTCAAAGTTCCAAAATTAGTAACAAGTAAAGAATCCGGATGTAGACATGCCGTGCTGGCGACAACGTTTCCTTTAGTTATCGTCTCCTTGATCATACGAACGTCCATACGAGGAAATCGATAGTATCCTTCAAGGAAGCTCTTTGATGTCAAATAGAAAAGTTCTTGAAGACCTTGATCATTCTTTGGCAGAAGAACAAGGTGATGTCGTCGATTGAGTGGATTGAAGTGTTTGGTGCTCTTGCTTTCGTCCTCATCCTCAATTGTCAACGCATTCTTTGATTCAATATCAACAACATCATCATTATCATCACTTGTTATAATAAGTTCTGTCTTGATCTTTTCTTTGTTTTTCTTGCGTTCTTTTTCAACAAGTTTGTCAGACTCTGACTTGAGTTTTTCCATTCGCCAATCATCAAGGTTGGGATGAAAATACGCCTCAATTCCAGGAAGATATTTGAATGTCTTTCCTGATTTTTTCCAATCTTGAACAAGAAGTTGGGCATGCGCATATGAGTTGAAATTGCCGTGTTCAGTGATTGCGTGTGCATCAAGACCGTTTTCAAGGCACCACTTGAAATGTTCTTCTGGATAACCTAGACCGTCATATGGTGAGAACGTGGTGTGATTATGAATGCTAACAAACTTTTTGGGTGTGCGCATGGAATGACTTTCCCTTTGACTTTTAACTTATATTAAAGGTTACTGTTTTACAATCGCAGACATTAAACGACACAACGCTGACGCTAATCAGCGTTTGTCAAATTGTTGTTTGGAGATAGATCAGTGATAACTCTGAAATACTCACCAAGATCTAGATCACGTTTTAAACGAATTAATTTTATCTTTGATTTTTTGTGGAGTTGAAGGATTTTCAGCAATTGCGTTACGAACGTTTTTGTCTTTGTCTTTTGACAATTCTTTTATGACTTTTATTGGTAAGTTGTGTTGTTGTGCGACATTCCATCTAACATTTGAATCTTTATCTTGCGATAGTTTTTCTAAAATTTCAGATGTAACGTTTGGATTGTATATGACGCCAACCTTATTAGAAAATTTCTTACTTTTACTAAATTTGTTCAATATTTCAACAGGTAGTGGAATATTTTTTGCTCGTAAAAGAATGTGTTTATACATCTGATGGTTGTTATTAGCTATTTCTAATAACTTATCAACGCTTAATAGATTCTTTTCAATAACAGCTTGTATTAAACCATCATAAAATTGTTCATCTGAGTCAAGATTTTCATAAACTAAACGTTCTAAAATGTCAGGTGAAACTTGTTTGCCTGCAATTGCAACGTATTTATACATGTATGTATATTTTTGTGCAAATTGTATCAACATTTCTAACGTCATCCAGTCTTTTCTAGCGATATATTTAACTACACTGTCATTTTGTGCAATGAAACGTTCTACAACATCCATCGGAATAATGGATTCTGTGTTCTTTAACACAAGCCTATACATGTCATCATCACGTTCTGACTCAGGAACCTGATCAATCGTTATTTCTTTACTTACTAATTTTGCAAGTGTACTCTTTGGCGCCGAGCTAGCAGCATTTTCAGCAATAGATAAGATTTGTTGAAGATTCTTCACACTTTTCAATGGTTTCGGTTTCTCAAATTCTGTATCAAGTGCGTCAAAGTATTGTTTCTGAACGATCTTGTTGTTAGAATCTCTTTGAAAAACAAGTGCGACTTTATAATTGGGATCTTCTTGCGTCAGATCTTTGCGTAAAGCATAAATGAGAACAATATTTTGTCCAGAGTATTCTTCAAAAAGTTGTTAAGATTCAAGCATTTGATCATATTTTAATGCCCAAGACATCTTAACATCGTCAGGAATATATTCTTTGTCGACGATACAACCATATATTTCGCCCTCGCGGCCACCTTCGTTAACAACTTTTTCATCAAGATCTTTAAGAAGACGATCGATCTCCTCAATTGATACTTCTTCTTCTCTTGAGTCTTCATCGAGTAAAGTGTATTGGACAACGTCACTTGTCCGTTCTGATTCAGGAATCTCAGAATATTTGATTTCACCATTAAGCAATTTTGCCCAAGTACACTTTGGTGCGTTTTTTGCCGTATTTTCAGCGATAGACAACACTTGTTCGAGGTTCTTCACGTCTTTCAGCGGAGTTGGTTTCTCGAATCCTATGTCTGGAGCGTTGAAGTATTGTTTTTCTATGATTTTATTTTTCAGATCTCTCTGAAAGACAAGAGCGACTTTGTAATTGGGATTTTCTTTTGTCAGATCTTTTCGCAACAAAAAGATCAGGATGACGTTTTTTCCAATATATTGTTGGAAATAATTCCTGTCACGCATCGTGACGCACCATTTTGTCCCAGAACCATAAGTCGTAGATGCATCTTTGGTTTTGATGAAATACGTCACAACCTGTTCATCTTCATACAGTTTATCTGCGCCGCCTGCTTTCATCTCTCGTTTTTGTGTGGTTTTTGACTTTTCACCAGATTGTTCAAGTTCAAACAATCGATCCCTGAGTTCGGTGAAGTTTTTCCACTTGTTTATGTCACGTTTATCAGAGTCAAATTTGTTCTGAAACTTATGAAATAAAACAATAACGTCACCAATCTCTTGAGCCAAAGCCTTACCGGAGATCAAGACCTTTACTGCATAATCGAGATACTTCTTCGTGGAAGATGGATCACGTTCAGACAGTTCTTTTATCTCGTCAGCATGATCAGGATACTTTGTTTGAAGGTTCTCAAGTTTGCCTTCAACAAGAAAATGAATGACAGATCTTTGTAATATTCTCATGTTAGTTCTCTAAGCAATCGGTTTTTCGGGAATTAGTTTTGGTACATTTTGAGTATGTTGTGATTTCAGATCGTGATCTCTCTTGACCATTTCTGAAACAGCTGAAAACAACAATTTCAAGTCTAGAGATCGACCTGACACTTCTTTTCTCGTTGAAGCGTAATCATCAATTATTCTTCTCCAATTTTTCTTGGAGTATTCTGTTGGATGCTTGTTCACTAACTGTCTAGCAATTGTGTCATAACGTTGTGTGTCAAACAACTCATCGTAATATTGTTGATCAATTTCATTCAACGCATCAGAAACAACTTTTTTCAACTCTTTGATCGTTAGTTTCATGTTGAATTGCCTCGAAGCGATCGTTGACTTAGAAGAAACACATGAGACTCATGTTTGTCGGCAAGACTACCAAGCATGTTTTCAATTCCAAGCGAAAGTTTTCGTGATGCCTTGAGTGATACGATCACTAAATCAATCACTTTCAATAAAAATTTCTCAAAGTCAAGAGAGACATTTATCAAGTTATCACATGCTGGTACATCGTATGGTAACGTAGACAATAAACTTGAAATAATCGTGTCTATTTGTTGCGATTGTTTGACGACGTCAACGCCTTTTATGTTACTCAATCCAACGATTTTTTCTGCAACAGAATCAACTTCGTCGTTTGTTTCACTATAAAGACGCTCAAATAATAAATGGTCGCCATAGAAGGGTTCTCCTCTTGACGACCAATGATTTGTCTGGTGTACTCGAGCCACCGCTAGAAGTGACGTTAGCAACACAGATAAGCAATCATACTCTGACACGTTCCAGTCGACACACCAAGTTGCGAAGTCTTCAGTTAGATAGTGCATAAATCTAACAATAACTATTCAACTTGGTGTGTCGAACCTATATTGAATCATCAAATGGAAATTTTGGATCCCAATTGATTTTTCCTTTATCTAGAATTCCAAGACGAGACGCAGTGATTGGTGTCAGCGACCATACTTCGTTTGTCAAGTGCGCATCTGGAACGCAGTATTTCAAGTATTTTTCTTTTGTGATATCTGATTTTTGCAAACCCGATACTCGGGATTGATATTCCACAAAATCACTCCACAAAAAATCAATTCCATATTGAGAGCATCCTTCAGGCATATAAGGTTTTGGGACGAATCTACAATCAATCATGTTTGCAATTGACTTCACACCATAAATGAAGCGTTTAATTGTTGACATCGGACCAGCATCAATTGCTTTCAACGCTAAGTCAATTCTTGTTGAAAAACACACTCTTGGCGTGATAGGATCTTCTATGTCTTCATTTTCATCATCTTCAAAACGCATTCTTGGAATTCTTGGTTCAAGAACAACTTCTTCGCCGAGATCACGGCTTGTCACATGAAAATACTTCCAATCCCAAATTGTTGACAAAAAACATCTCCTAAATTTCTTTAATCATATGCCTTACAGTAGATAACCAAAATGGGCCACACTCTAGTGAGCATAAAATTAACTGCTCATGATTAAAATGATTGCAAATTTCCTGTTCTTCAGGTGTAAATTTTGTTATGTCACCTTCAAAAATATGTTCTCCAACCTCTATTCGTAACACGTTATTTTCAATTCTAAGCCATGGTTGTTCTTCATCATATGCAATTTTCTTTGCATACAAAGAACAATCACACATCAATTCATTCATTGAGGTGTATTTTTCATTTTTTCGCTTTTTCACTAACGTCCAAAATCCCATGTCAGTTGCAAATAACGTAAACTTAGTCGTGTCATCAAGCGTGATTTCACATATTGATTCGTCAAGCGGTGATTCTTTTACTGAAATTACAGTCTTGTTCTCTAAGAGATTTTTAAGTTGTTGTAAAGAATCAGTTTTTAAACTCATGTGCCTGGGTGATCCACCGTAACAAATCCTGTAAATTCATATTGTGCCATCGAATGCACAATATTTTCTTCAATATCAATCTTAGAATAACCAAGTTCTGACATCATATCGCGGGCAACTTCAAGGTAAAGTTCTAGATCTTGTAAAGCGTTCATGACAAATCTCCTTGTTCTTGTGACTCATTTGAAAAAACAGTAGAATTCAATGACCGTGTTGCTTCATAAGCAGTGAATTCATCATCCTCAAGATACAACGTGTCATAAAAACTTTCAAATGACACATCAACAATTCCAGAATCCGTTTCTGACAAAATCGTTTTCATCATCTCAACTAACCTTTCCTTTGAATAACCTGCGTTAAATAACGCAATCACAGCATTCTTATAAGCTTCTTCCAAAACTGCGTTAGTGTCAACTAAAGTTACTTGATCTAAGTTAAACATGTTATTTCCTTATAATTGACAACATACATTGAATTAAATGTGCACGTAATGTGACCAGTCGTCATGCCAAGAAGAGTCACATCGTTTGATGTTCCAGAAATGAACAGACACAGGCGTCGTCGGAATCTTTGATAACTTCATACCTGCCTGTTGTGGAGTTTTATCACCCTTTAGGCGATTGCATGCTTGACAACAAGTCACACAATTTTTCCAATTTGTTTGTCCACCTTGTGACTTTGGAATCACATGATCAATCGTCGCTACGTTATTCAAGACTTTTTTGTTGCAGTATTGACACGTGTAATCGTCTCTAACAAAAACAACACTACGTCTGTAATGAGGTGTCTTATACCTACGATTCACCCAACAATTCAATCGCAACGTTGCAGGCATTATCAATGGTTGACGTGTTGGCCCGAACTTTGGCAACAACACATCATCCCACGTAGACAACACGTCAACCTTGTTTCGCAGCAATAACGAAACTGCTCTTTTGGGAGTGACAAATGCAATCGGAGTGTTTGACGAATTTAATAGCAATATACGTTTCACGACGACACCTCGTTTGAAACTACTGTTATAAGTGTAACATTTCTTCAATAGTTGTATACGCTTCACTAGTCAAATCAACGTTTCCAGTGTCCAACAACACTCTTTCTAACGTCACAGGAAAGAAATCGTGTCTGTCCACTGCACAATTAAATTGACCAACGTGATCTGGTGACAATCCATGATCATGACCGTGAACTAACAATCGAGGTTTTAATTCATCATAAAGTTCTATGAATCCTCTATGTTTTTGAAATGACTGTGGTGGAACATGATGAAACATGATATTTTGTGAATGATGTAATCGACACACCTTTTTGAACCCACAATCAATATAGAAATCACGTTTTTGATGATCATGATTTCCCATCACTAAAATTTTTTGACCGTGAAGCCTCTTTAAAAGAATTGAAAATTCTTCAATCCTTCCAGACAATCCAGCAGACAAGTCACCAACATGAACGATAATATCATCATGTTTAACTGTATCGTTCCATCTTTTTTCCATTTCAACGTTCATATGTTCTGCGTCCGAAAACGATCTAGAACAATACTTGATGATGTTTGAATGGAAAAAATGATGATCGCTTGCTAAAAATATGCTCACTTACAACCTCCTAATATTTCCCAAATCTTTTCTTTTTGTTCTTGAGAAACAGGAGGAAGATTTGCAAAAAACCTTTTCTTGTCGCCTTTTCTTATCCAAGATCTCATCTCAACACCACTTACTTTTACAGTAGAAGAACGTGGCACACCAATTGACCACACGCGACGTTTTTTTGCAAGATTTGGTGCAATCTCTAGTAAATTTTCATATTTCCATGTATGAGCATCTTTGTCATCTGTAAAAATTGAAAATTTCACTACGTCAAACAATGAACTGTCTTTTTCAAAATTCTCAAGTCGATGACGCACTTCAAGAACTGGTGATTCACAAAAGATAATCTCAACGTTTTCAGGCAACAATGGTATCAAGATCTGCTTCCAAACATGCATCATTTTAATGCCAGAAACGTATCCCAATTCATCGTCTTCTCTGTCTTTTGTCGAAACAATAAGAAAAACTTTGTCATTACGTTCGGATGCTATTTGTATCATCTTCCAATGACCAATATGCACAGGTTTTCCTGACATTGGATAGAACGCAACGTTTGAAAGATCGACAACAGATTGATCAATCTCTCTAATCAACTTTGCAGTTAAAAACATGTCATCTTGTAACATCAAGAGCGTTTTTTTATCATTTTTTGTCAAAAACTCAACTCTTTTCATTGAATAAACTGTTTTTGACAACTTTGACAAATAATCAACGTGAACATCAGTGGTAATTGATTCGTTGATCCTTCTAGCATGATTACGAGTCACTGACCAATACGATGCTTCGCTAGATCGATCTTGAATCCATCTCTGTTTCTTTTCCCAACGAGCATCTTTGTCGTATTGATCTTTTGTAACAATCTTCAAAAATTCGTCAGTCTCTTCAACGTACACAACAACACCCTCTGCTTTTCCTCCGAGACATGATTCAAAATTTTCATACGTTGAAACGAAACTTTCAAAATCTGAAAACGACGCCTTTGGAATTCCCGAAAAGAGAATTGGCGGCCGAGGTATCTCAAGGACACTCGAATAATCTTCAATTTCTTGGTTGGTGAATACCCTACAAAGCAACAAAAAAATTCTGTGGGTGCCCGAATGGGCCAGAGAATGGCCACCAGATATCAGATACATGTCATGATAACGACCGTAGTCTCTTGTTAATGTTTGTTTGTTTTGGATGAACTCAACAAAAAACTCAGAATTTAACGGAATCTCTTTTGTTTTATGATGAATTTTCTCTAAGTGTCTATGAACGTAAGCGTATTGACTAATTCCAATTGAATCTGTTTTCACTCGATCCAATTTTTTCAAACCATCAAACTCTTCTTTATACAAAATGTTGTCTTTATATGACACAATCCAATTTTTTGTATAATCTTTGTCCCACGGAACATCATTACGATATAACGTAAGTTTTGTTCCGTCAAATTTCTCTCTAATCACGACACGTCGTTTCATTAACGCATCTCTTGTACAAGAGATTGAACATGCTTTACGAACAGTTCTTATGGATAAATCAATCATTGTTCCTCATAGCATAACAAGAATAATACTTGTTCATAAGCATCTGAACGTCAACGTTACTACGTGATAAAAATGGAAACTTTTCTATCATGCTTTTAATGATAGACAATTTGACATCTTTGTCAATTAACGCAGAATCTCTATCAAGTTTTTGTCCTTGACCAAACAACTTATATGTAACTAATTGTTCAAACATTGAGATCAATGTTTTTTCTGATACATACGTTGAACACAAATCCATCAAACCATGAAACGACCAAAAAGATCGTAACTCATCTTCTGATGGTTCTACGTTAAATAACGATTGAAATATTTTTCTCAAATCCTTCTCATAAGTTGATTTTGAGATATCAATTTCTTTGTACGCGATTTTTCCGTTTATCATAATGTCATTACCAAAAAAATCGCGTTGTCGTTCTAATCTAACTCTCAACCCATTATCAACGGAAAATGACAACATTCTAACTGGAGTGTGTTGAACTTTGATCCTGGCTTTGTACGGTGATAACGAAGATTTTTCCGTAAGAACAACTACGTTATCAGTTGACATCACAGTCCACGCAAGCATCATTAACAGATACTTGTGACCAAGACCTTTGATGCCTAACTTCACATCATTCCAATCACTAGAGTGCGCAAATTTAGAAAAACACGTTGGCATTCCATTCACAAACTCAACACCTTCAAAATCAATTTGAACGTATTTGTTGTCTATCTTAAACACAGAATTGATTTGTGAACCTCTAAGCGCAGATACATTTTGTCCAAGATACGTAACGTTTGGTAACAGTTGAATGCCCTCGAACTCAATCAACAATTGAAACAATTTTTCTAAATGATCTGATGAAATCATCACATCAATGTCACCGACACTTGGTTTGTGTTTCAACAACTCATCTGTTGATATTGAAACATCAAATAAGTGTCTTGAAGACCCAGAAAATTGTGGTGACCCACGCCAAAGAGGAAAGTGAAATTTTGCAAAAAATGCCTTGTTAATCTTTGACAACAATTGTGTTGTTGTCTCACAAAGGCGTTCTCTTGAAATTTCAAGTAAACTAACTCTTTCGGCATAAGCTATAATAGCGTTAGTTTCTCTATTGATTGCTTTTGAATTTCCGCCCATTTTTATACATTGAAATCAAAATCGAAATTAAAACGTTCAGTTGGTTTTGTGAGCAAGGCGTCAAGAGCTGGATTTGTTTTCGTGTTGGTGCCTTGAACGATTATGTTGTATGTTTCTTCATCATCACAATTTTCATACATTGTCATAAACAACACAAGTTCGTCTCTAGTAAAAATACCTTTTCGAATCAACTCTGCTGTGTGCATTTTTATTTTGCGTTTCGGTGTCTGACCCATTTCTGAAGTCGTAATATTTTTTGAATACTCTGTCCATAACCATTCAACAAATTTTTTATGACTTGTTTCAGTGAGTCCAGAGTATCCATGTTTAGCGACATACTTTGCAATTCTAGAAATGATGTTGCCGTTGGACCAATTGACAATTTCTAGTTTGTTAGATTTTTCAACATCTTGTCGTTTATCATCTTCCCAAACAGTTGTTTTGTTAAACCCGATCATTGAGTTTCGCAAATCAAAACTTTGAATGACGTCTATCGGATTTCCCAACGTGCATTTAATCGCTTGAACATTATACCTTCTGTCTATGTCACAAATATTGAATTTTTTATGAGTTCTACCTGTGAAATTAATGTTAAATGCATATTTTGCTACTGAGTTAGTGACATGAATGTCAACATTATCTGTAATGACACTGATAAAACTTGAAAGTGATGAAACATTTGGAAACCAGACATCGACATCTGACGAACTTCGAAATCGAAAAAGTTCTTTCTTTTCATCCTGGGAACCGTCTGGGGTTTTCAACCCATTCGAGGACGTCAATATACGTGGATACCCGCCGGCAACATACCCGTTATACGAAAATGCTAAATTCAATAATCCAGCGAGAGTTGGATAATACTTCAGCGTAAACGACCATAACGATGAATCTTTTCTTTCAGAAATCATTTTATTCTGCTCCCAAAGAAAACGTTTCCCAGTGTGGATTTCCGTATTGTGCAGCGCCCACGAACACTTCGAGATTTTTCTGTGCAACGAATCTACAAGATTCATGTGTGTGGCCACAAAACACAGAAATTTCTTGATCTGGAAACTCATTTGCAAGTTTCAACAGTGTGTCTCCCATCACCTTTGACGAATACCAAGGAAATGCATCAACCTCACTTGGTCCGCCATTCCACCTCATTGCATCAGTGAACGGTGGAAAGTGCGTAAACACTATCAATCTTTTATTTCCTTGTTCTAAGGCTGTTTTTCCATGTGTATAAACATGGTCTGCAGCAAGATCAGCTCTGTATCTTGACACGTTTACAATTGCATTCATGTCGATTCCTGGCATCATGCCACCTAAATTGACAGAAATGAAAGGATGATAGTTGTAAATGTGGTACCAATCATTCATTGTAATGTTTGAAGTGTTCCAATCACCATTCCTTGCATCGTACCATCCATCGTGGCCCACAAGTGCGATCTGGTCACTTAGTTGAATAATGTTGGTTCCACTCAACCAGACAAGCTTTGAATTTTCTAGTGTCAACCTACGACATGTATTTTCAACGTCACTAAACGTTGAATGCCAAAAATCGTGATTTCCTAACACGAAATAAACTGGCAAATCTAAAATGGAAGACAATAATGTCAAATCTTCTTCAAGAGAGTGTGATTCTGAAATGTCTCCAGAAATACACACTGAAATAACATCAGAAGACAACGATCTTTTTACGTATTTTAGCCACTTAATCGTTTGGTCCGTTTTCAGAACGTTTAAATGTATGTCAGTCATCCAACAAAATTTTGACATGTTTTTATGTTCTTGATTTCAGACGTTCAATCATGTAAATAACGTGTGGCCAACTTAGAGCTCTTTCAACTCGATTTTGACAATACTTGTCGATGCTGTTTAAATTAAACCCATGATTATGAGGTAAATCCCACAACAACGCATACCCTTTAGGATGTGCTTCTATCCAACTCACAATGTTTTCGGGTCTGTCATCAATGAACAAATCTCCATCAACAACGTGTTTTGCTGACGTTTGAATGATGTGCTCTTTATCGATTCCAAATTTAGTGTTTAACCACATCCTTCTATCAAGATCCCAGTTGTATGCATCAAAAGACGCAGTGACAACAAACACTTCACCAATTTCATTCATAAATTTAAGAGCAGGCCCAGCGCCGGGAACTTCATTCATTCTTAGACAAAAACCGTTTGTCTCTACATCGGCACGCATCAACGCATAAAAGTTTGTAAGTCCCAAGCAACCGAACGTGTCCCAACTTGTCAATTGATCACGATCATAACGTTTTCCAGTCTCGCGTTCAATTAGATCAAGCGCAGAGCCCTCGAAGTCAGAAAGAGGACCATCACAATCAACTAAAATTCTAATTTTCTTCACTTAACACCAGCTTGAACACAACGATTTGGTGCATCATTGACAAATTTTAGAACGTCACTAAATTGTTCATCATCAAGATCTTTATACGACGATCCAAACTTCGTTTTAATTTCTCTCCAAAGATGTGCATAATGATTTCTGACAGGATGACCATCGATCGGCTTCAATAAATTGTTGCGTTTCAAATAATCACCAGTGACACTCACCATCGCAACGATAATTTTACAATTTTCAGGACTCATACAATGATGGTATAATACCTCATAGTTGTGTTCACAAGAACCTACTTACTGTTATGAAAACATCTGTTTTACGTCGATACATTAGGTTAATTGTAGAACAACACGACAGTATAAGTGGAGAACACTCTGGCATCAAGCTCCAAGGACCTTTTAAAAAACGACAAAAAACAATCAAGAACGTAAAAACAATTTATCGTAAATTTCCATTACAAGTTCAACCAGAATTTACAGACGTAATGGATGGCTGGGATGATTTTCTACAGTCAGACGCTCTTGAAAATGATGGTGTTATTGATATTGAGCATGAAATTGAAATTGATGTGGATGACGTAGATCCGACTGATTATTCTGTCATTGCCATTGACGGTGTGTTGATAACTCAACTTGATGCTAATGTTGTAAAAACTGCGGCGGGCGAGTTGACATCATCTGAAATAGATGAGTTGGATTACGACAGATACCTCAATAGAAGTGAAGTCAACTCTGACGAAGACACAAGTTACGATTGGGACCGTTAAACGACTGAAGGCGGGAATAACCCGCCTTCAACTCACAAATAAGATATCACTTTTGCGTTACTTGTATCTTTTGTGGTTGATCTTGTTTCAGAGAAAACTGAATTGTCAATACGCCGTTAGTCAAGTCTGCTTGAGCAGATTCATGATTCACGTTTGTCGGCATCATCAACCTTTCAGATTTCGAATGAATTGTCTTTCCAGACGTTAAACAAACTTCTCGTCTTGAAGAAACGACAAGTACATCTTTATCAATCTCAACTGTTAGATCTTCAAGCTTTACACCTGGAACATCTAACGACATGGTGTAGCTGTCTGCTGTCACACACGAATAAAATCTGTTAACTGGTTTTTCGTTATTATACAGTGGTGTCGTGTTAATACGTCTTATGACATCACCTCGTTGAGGAGTCCAATCAGGTAATGTAAAGGGATCGTAATTAAACATATCATTGATTGCTGAGTCGACACTATTTGCATATATCATGTTTACCTTCATTCGTCGTTTTCCTCCATTGCGGCATGCAGATCGTAATTACTGATTTTATCGTGTACACAATTTAATAACCGTTTTTTATGCGGTTAACGTTTTTTTCTCCTTTCTTCATAAATGATTCAAAAAGTTCTTGTTGAGTGACACCTGATAAAATCACCACCTCAAAGAAATAGTGTAATGCATCGCTCAATTCTTCAACGTAATCATCTCTGTCAAATTCAGTGATTTCCGTTGCTCGATGAGATTTGCTGTTTTTTAACAACTGTCGAGCTTCATGAAGTTCATCAGCACATTCATATGAAACTTCTTTGACTAATTTTTGTCCTGATTTTGTTGATAAATCAACTGGAAAATCAGGAAACGTACGTTTCTCCTGTAAGAGACGCATAAATTGCTCTTGCTGAAGAAACATATCATCTAATCTGTCTTTAGAATCAGCCATCAACTTTCACTTCGCCAGCATGATCTTTTGCAAACTGTAAAAGTTGTTCATGCGTCTTCTCAACGTACTCAACATATTCTTGAGTCAACTCAAGTTGATCAGGTTCCTCTTTTGATTGTTGAACCTTAATGAGGCGCATATGATCAACAACGTCAGTACCTGTCAAGAAACCCTCTTGAATAATTTGCACGATACGACGTAGCACGTTATCACTCAAACGAAATTCTTTCTTTTTGCTCATTTTGATTATTCCTTATAGATCCGATCCCCACAAATGATTTTACGAATAACATCCACAAACACAACACCTACATCTTGATTTGCATTCACAATATGACAACTATTTTTATAGTCCTTCTGCCATAACATATAAAGTGTTTGTACTACGTATTGATAAGTGTAATCGCTTTCATACGAATCTTTTTGTTGTTCTCTGCCAAACGGTGTCCCTATCAAGATGATCGTTACGTCTGGTTGTATAATACGTCTAACCAACCATTCAGTAAACAGCAACGATGCATCATCAGCCACACCATATGCCCACATTGATGCAACCCAACGATCAAAGATAAGATAGTCGTTACTAGCAAGTAACTTTTTTAGTTTAAACGTCTGAAAGTAAATTTTATTGATGAAGTGAATCAATTGAAACAAGTTTGGAAATGTCCGCGCCCAACCTGTTCTCAGCATCCAATAAATCAACTTATACGTTATTCCCTCATTGTAAGGTGACTTAACGACTACACATCGAAACCCTTTCTCACAATAAAAATCACGCAATTGTTGAACTTGAGTCGACTTACCAAGAGAATCAATTCCTTCAAACGCTATGATTTTACAATATTGTTTATTTATCATGTTGTTCAACTATCTCAAGAGGTCTAAGAACTGGAGACACTAAATCGAACGTTGCTTTAGCATACTCTCTAATTTCTTGTTGAGCATGACTATTCATCAAACGTTGTTCCCAAAAATAAATCAAACACTGCAAACTACACGTCCAAACACATTCTGAATAGATCGTCTGTGGTAACAATCCACGAACTTGTTCTTTTGCCGCGCCAGCATCAACTAACGTTTTGTAGTTCTTGTACTGATTCAAACACGATTGTTTGAAAAATTCAACAGGTGCAAGTCCATCAATAAAAACATCAGAAAGAACGCCATCGCTCCCCTGCTTGTTTGACTTTGATTGCTTTCTAATTTCTGATGGAACATAAAATTCTGGCTCAAATTCAACGTATCGACCACTCATTTCATTCCAATTTGTCTCAGGAATTTCAATTGTGCCAACGTTTTCAGATTCTAACCAGTCACAGCCTATTTGATGTTTCCACCATTGTCGGAAAACAATCAATGGTGCTTTGACACGAAAAGAAAAATATGAGTGTCTAAACGTAGAATAATGTTGATGTTTCAAAAGATAGTTGATTAATTTGACGTCATCTTGTGAAAGAGTGTCAACTTCTTTATGAAAAGAAACGCGAGCAGCATTAACGATCTTTAATTTTGGATCTTGAATCATGCCATCAAAAAATTGAACATGACCGTGATCTAAAACTTGACGTGAATCAAAGTAATTTCGTAAGTCAAAGTTATCATTCATTCTCGAACGCCTTTCGAATATTTACAGATATGCAAGTTTTACGTGAATACATCAGACAATTTATCTTTGAGGATCGAGCATGGAAACGCGCGGGACTACAATTTGACCCACTTGGCCCATTAAAAAAATGGGCAGGAAAAGGAACATTTGTACATTTTGGGAATATCAACAAACTAGGGATCAACCCACAATTTCAATACATTTACCCATTTGGTATTCACTCGTATATTTTTACGACAGAACTTCTAGACAAGATTCTCAATAACTCAGTTCCATTTGCCGGTCATAGAGAATATATCCATATTTTTAAGCCTGTATTACCATCACTTGTCATTACAAAAGAAAATTTTTCTGAAGATGATTACGAATATTACGTTAGCATGCTAAAAGACATGGGTAAACATATTCCAGAAATGTCATCTCAAGAATCTCCAATCGAACGCTTCATGAAACTGACAAAACAAATATCAGGTGGTAACAACTACGTTCAATGGGGAATGTTATTTAGAAAACTTGGTATCGAGGGTCTTGTTGATAAAAAAAGAAACCTAGCTGTGTTTTTTGGTAAGGACACAATTAAACATCTCGACACAGTGATGAATCCTCACTTCTCAAAAGAAGAAGATTATTGAAACGTAAATTGATCAAGACAGATTTTTGCATCTGTCTTGATTGTCTGATTGGCATGCATTTTTATAATTGACAGCAACTGTAGTTTTACATCTTGTGAAAAGACAACGTTTGTCGTAACAAACAAAACTCGCAAACCAAATATTGCAGAACTCACAACGTCATCAACGTCTGATTTCAATTGTTTCAGTAGTAGTGTCTGTGCCATCTGAGTGTCACTCAATAATGGTATGGCATCTGTGGCATAGACAACTTCTTTGTCACTCAAAGAATTTTCTACAATGGCTCTATGCAATTCTAACGGCCATTGTGTGGCATATGTCCAATACTTGAAAAACATGTTACCTCATACAAGAAATGGGTCAAACGACCCATTTCAAACGTACTTTATTTTATGTAGCTTGTATTAAAATCTTGGCGGAGCGATTGTTTTACGTTGATCTGGATTCGGACCAGTGTCTGGTCTATCGTCAAATGATGTTTGTACATCACCAACTTTTGCTGTTCTCACAGCAGAACTAACTGATTTATCAATCAATATACGAAGCTCATGTTCAAATTGAGCGGCGGCGTCACTGACATGTTCTCTAACGGTTGACGCGATAGATTGACGTGTTCTATTATCTGCACCTTTTCCGCCGTTCTGATCAACGATCATATTTGACACAGCGGTTGGAAATGCATTTGCCAACCGCTGAAATCCGTCTTTGAGAGTGCTATTTGACATAGCTCCAGAAGAATACGGAGTAAATTCTTCTCTAATCAAACGCTTTAGTTCTTTCACTTTGATCTTCATGCTTGCACTTTCGAAAACCTCTGTTGACTTAAAGAGGTTGCTGACGTATCTTAAATATTGCATGAGAACAATATACTCCGTTAATAAATTGAACATCATTCTCATGCAACACCCAAAATCTGACTAAATCATCCGCATCGAGAATTTCCACAAGCGGAACACTTAACACAACCTTCTTGATAAATAAGCGTTCCTTCAGCACCACAGACATCACACTTCTTTTCTGAAGTTGATTTGACTCCATCTGGGATGTATGCCTTTAGAACTCTTGCGATCACTCTAGCAAATGATGTCATGTCGCTATATTTGTCTTTTTGCAGTTGTTCAACAATGTATTGAACAGGAACATTATGTCGTAACAGCAATGATAACATTCTTGTTAGCGCGCCCTGTGTTGGATTGTCAAACAATTGAACAATGTCTTTGAACACAAAATCGTCTTCACCAACAGTGATCTTAAGATTATACGACGTTATTCCGTCTTTCTTGCCGTTTTTCACAAGAATTCCATGTTTGATTTTTTTTGACACTTCGACAAGCGACGATAATCCGCCAAAGACTTCGTAAGGTTTACCATTTAATAAACCAACAAGAATTGTCCAGGACTCACCTGCAATTTTCACTTGTTTAATGTCGCAAGGTAATTCCTTATGACGTTTAAGTGCATGATTCTCTTCTATGATAGAACGTTCTTGAACTGGCTTTGGATTTTTACGAGATTCGTAATATTCTTTAATTTGTTTCAGCGTTGTTTTATAACCTGATGGCATGTTTCGAAAATACTTTTCGCCTATGCCTAACATCTTTTCAATTTCTGCATCAGGAACAGCATCATATCGACCAGGAATGTCAATCTGAACCTTCCCATCATCAGACACTAAAACACCGTCCCTAGATTTATCTCGATAAACAGTGATGCCTTTACACCCAGATTTCCAAGCCTCAAGATACACTTGTGAAACTAGATCATGTGATGCATTCTGTGGAAGATTTACTGTTTTTGAAATACTATGACAAATCCATTTTTGAGCTGTTGCTTGCAACTTGACAGTCATCATCCAATCAATGTCATTACTAAGCGCTTTATGATATGGAGAATCTTTTACGTCAGTTTTTCCTGTGACGTCCATCCATTGTTTAAACGCATGATGATAAACTGTGTGATTTGTCCATTTATCACCCATAGCATCAACAAAATCAACTTTTGAATCAATGTCATTAGGATTTTGTTTTTTACGTCGAGTATATGATAACATAAACGCTGGTTCAATCCCACTAGTTGTTTGTGTTAGTGTAGACAGTGAACCAACAGGTGCGGTCGTCGTATTTGCGATGTTACGTCTACCAAATTTCTTATAGCGTTCAGACAGTTCAGAATCTTGAGACATTATTCGTTGAATGAACGGATGTTGATGTTCTAGTTCATAATCGTATACTGCGAACGGGCCACGTTCCTCAGCCATTTTGACGCTTGAACGATATGATGCAAGCGCAAGAGCACGATAAATTTTATCAGTCCATTCAATTGATTCTTCAGACCCGTACCTCACGTTCAACATTGCAAGAGCATCGCCGAGACCAGTTGGACCGAGACCAGTTCGTCTTCCATTTACACATGCACTTCGAATTTTTTTCCAAAGTTCAAGTTCTATTGTTTTGACGTATTCGCTTTCTGGATCTGTTTGCACTTTATTAATGATCTTGTCAATCATTTCAATTTCAAGATCAACAATATCATCTAACAATCTTTGACCTATTTGAGCACATTCATCAAATTTTTCAAAATTGAATGTTGGGTTGTTTGTAAACGCACCATCAACAAAATGTGTTAGATCGATTGCTAACAACCTACATGAGTCTCCCATTGAAAGTGCAAGCTCTGCGCATGGATTTGTGCTTACAGTTTTAAATCCAAAATCTTTGTAGATATCAGCAACACCGTTATTGATCATTGCATCCCAAAACAACCCACCTGGTTCTGCAGAATCCCATCCTGCATCAATAAATTGTTCCCAAACGTCTCTTGCACGAACAACTTTTGTAATTTTTGCTTGTTCAATTGGAACGTCTATAGGCCATTGCAACGTAAAATCTGTGTCTTTGTCAACTGCCTCCATAAACTCATCACAAAGTTTAATTGAAATATTTGCGCCGGTGACGCGTGTTCTATCACGTTTAATGTGAATAAATGTTTCAATCTCTGGATGATTGCAATTTGATGTATAAAAACCGTTTGCAAGAATTCTATGTGTATCTTTTACTGTAAAATCATAACTAGGGCCTCGACCAATAGATTTAATACTTTTAATTTTTGACGTGCTCTTGATAACTCTAATCACTTCCATTTAAAATCTCCATAATTTTGTTTTTAACAACATCAAAATTACAATGGATGTCATGTTCCCAAAATTCAACGTATTTGTAATCATTATCAATTGCAATCTGTTCTTTTATTTTATCATCTTGTCTTTTAGCGATTTGATGATCACGTAACAACTTTAAACCATCACCGTAAAACCTAGGATTTCCATGCCAAAAATCACCTTGCACTTCAATTATTGTTTTTTTGTCGTAAATAACAAAATCATATTGTCGTTTCTGTAAAATAAATGAATATTTGAAATTAGCATTAACTTCGATTAGAAATTTTTCAATTTTTTCTTCAATTTCTGTTTTCTTGATTTTACAAGCCAAAAATTGAGCCTGTGAAGCTGCCTTAATTTTTTCAATCGTTTCACTACTGTATATGCCTGTCTTACCTTTGTTCCATGGAATATAATTTCTATGAAAAAGCATATCATTTATTTTTCTAGTTAGTATGCGTCGATTCGTAATTTCATCTTTATTTTCAGAACTGCACCAATGTGTTTCGGCAATAGCTAAACCAATTTCTTTATTGATTGATTCAGCACATTGTGTGCTACAACATCCTCTCAATTTTTTTGATTTTTTACATTGAATACCACATTTTTTACAGTTTCTAATCGATCGAGATAAAGCAGAAAGTTGTTTTTTTTCATTTATAACTTTATCTCGATCGATTTTTGACGCAAATTTTTTTACAATAATTTTTTTGCGAGAAATTTTTGCCGTCTTCCAATCGACACAAAACATTTCCTTTCCAATAAGGATATCACACAATTGTTGATTATTGTAATTTAGTGCTCTAATTAAACTTGTTCCAGTTCTAAACTTATTTGTTTTAATTCCTTGATATTCAACAACTTCAGGTAATTCAAACCATAATAAATCAAATGATTCTTTTAATAATTTCAGGGTGATTGACATATATCATATATATCAGCCCTCACTAAGTGTTGTATCATAAAACACTAACTCTTCTTTTTCAACGTCAACGTATTTAATTTCTTTCAAATATTCTTCACCAGTATCAATGTTTTTGACAACAAATTTATGATCTGATGTAACCTTGATAGTTTTACCATTTTCGGTCTCAATTTCATACAATTCGCTATCTTCAAATTTTTGATACGCTTCGATTTCTTTCCATCCTTCATGTGTCCAAACCTTACCAGAATATTGTGTATCGACAACGTTGTCAATTCTTTGCCATCCATCTTGAGTCAAAACATTTGTTGACCCTTCGAAACATTGAATAGTCAACATGAGCGCGCCGCGTCTTCCACCTTGAGCAACTTCACGACAAGTGTTACTGTATCTATCCATAAACACAGCAATTCCATCAGTTGTACCGGCCGCATTTGCAGTTGGCATTCCCTTGGGTCTAATTGATGATATGTCAAATCCGACGCCGCCTCGGCGCTTCATGATTTGTGCCTCTTGTTGATCAGTATAGAAGATTCCAGCATATGAATCTTCTGGTGATGCAACAACAAAACAATTTGAAATGCTTTGAATCTTGTATGGGTTACCAATACCAGATAACGGGCTTCCTTGCGGAACGATTGGGCCCATGCCTAATCTTCCTGGACGTTTACACATATAAGAGTAAATTTGTTCACTAGAAAGAGGATTCGGATATCTTGCTTCAATGCGAGCAAGTTCAGGTGCAATACGATTCTTGAACATGTCATCAGGATCTGATTCAAGAATCGTATTTTCATTATCTCTCAATGCATATTTTCCTAAAAAAACATCTGGAGCTACAGTGTCATCTGGAAAATACGCTTGTGTGCTGTGCTTTGCTTCGTCGTAAGTTAATTTCATATATTTCCTCGTCTAACAACGTTACGAAACTTCCTTTATTTCAATCCTGCTATTGAAATGTTGAAGTTTGTCTTTTATCGCCTTTTTTAGATCTTGTTCATTTTGAATCGTTGCGTCGGTTGCTGACATTGGCGTGGTTTTTTCACCAATAATTTCAAACTTTGATCGAGCAGTATCAATTTTTACTGGAAAAATTATGCCGTCTCTTCCGGCACGATTTTTTGCAACATACAACCGACCAAATCCCGATGCTTTTTCAACTGATCTTCTAGAAATAGTGATGACAAAATCATCAATGAAAGCTTTTCCATAACCTTCACTCATGTTTGTCAAATCGATTATTTCGCTGTCTGCACCCTCTTTGTTTGATTGACTCGCGGTAAAAATAGGTATCCCCAGCTCACCAGCATAACCACGTAATTCTTCATGTATTAATTTTAGTTCATGACGCAATGAATCATATTGACGTGTTGATCTCATGATATCAGCATAGTCAACAATGATTAAGTCAGGTCTAAATCCCTTTAGAGCGCATCTCTCAACGTGTGATCTAATGGTTAAAATTGATGCAGAATTCGTGGGAAAGTATTTGATCTTTAGACGACCTAATTTTGCTTGTTCTTTTGTATAATACTCAATAACTTTTTCTTTGTTAGCAATAATTTCATTACTATCGATGTCACAAAAGTTTGAGTCATATCGAATTCCAACTTTTTCTTCACTCAATTCAAACGTGTAATGCAATACATTGTACTTGTTTCGAATTGCGTTTGCTCCGATTGTCGTTAAAAAGTGAGATTTGCCTGCACCAGTGGCGCCAATGCAACACAACAACTCGCCTTTTCCCATTCCACCCTGAAGAACATCTTTTGCATCTAACTCTGGAATTCCTGTCGGGACCACACAACGATTGATTAGAGTAAATCTTGATTCCAATTCATCAAAAAAATCGTGTCCAAGCGATGGCATCGTACCGACAGAAACTGCTGTTTTGATAATATCAACAATTGATTCATATTTTTCAGTCTCAATCAAATCAACTGCTTTATCCATTGCGCCTTTAAGCGCTTGCTTTCGACAAAAATCTAATGACTTATCTTTGACCATGGGCAAATCGCCTGGATCTGGATTTGTCTTTGTTCTTTGTAAATAATCAATTATTTGATCTCTTAATTGAATGTCTTGACCGGATTTTAGATCATCTTTAATAATCGTGACTAGTAATTGCAAAGATGGATAATCTTTGTATTTTCTTGCATACTTGAAGTATGCGTCGGACAAATACTGTAGATACTTTAGTTCAAAATATCTCGTATCAAAGACTTCAACCATTTGCTCTGCCCATTTTTTATCAGTGAGCAATGCTTGCATGATTTTTTCTTGAAACGACTTTCCGTATTTACCAAATGTATCAATTTCTGTCATATGAGCCTTTCGTAAAACAGTTCAAGCAAAGAAAATTCCGTTCTTTGCTTGATTATTCAATAAACTGTAAAATTGTTTTATGTGTTTAAACGTTATGTTTTGTATACCCAACAAGTAAAAACGCATAAAACAATGATTCAACATCAAACGTTGTGATTCCCTCTTCGATCAACAATTTCATGAATTCAACTTTGTTTGCTGACGGTTTGTAGTTATCAACAATAAACTCAATTTTTGAAATTTGCGAAGCTGATAGCATCACGCTATCAAGATAAACTAACTGCCAGTTCCGTTTAATCAAATCTATTGATTCAAGTACCTTAGAATAAACGCCAGATTTTTTTTGGTTCACTGTACAATAATCAATCACTTCATCTATTAAAATGTCTCTTTCAGATCCAAACAATGGAATTCTTTTCACTAACGTTTTAAATCCAACGCCGTCAATTCCCGGTATGTTGTCTGAAACATCGCCACAAAATGCTTTTGCTAACGCAAAATTCTGTGGTGTGATCTTGTACTCTTTTATCACATCTTCTTTTTTGATGATTATCTTCTTATGAAGATTGTAAATTTCAATAGAATCATCAAGAAGTTGATAAAAATCCTTGTCTGACGAAACGATCAATTTTTTTGCTGCTGCAAATTTGCGTTTTGCTAAAAAAGCAATTACGTCGTCGCCTTCGCAATTTGGAACGTAAACCTGACAGACAGGCAACAATTTTAGTAATTTCGCCAAAGTTCTAATTTGTTGCGATTTATTTTCTTCCGTGTCGGGAATGTCATCTTCATAAAAACGATTAAGTTTTTCAGGCTTTCGATTTGCCTTGTATTCTGAAAACAAAGACCGACGTCTAGATGAACCACCACTTTCCCATGCAACGTAAATTGCCTTAGGATGTGTGTCATTGATGACTTTGTGTAAAGTCTTTAAAAATCCAACGATTCCACCAACTTGGTATCCATGTGAAGACATCGCTGGAAATGCACAGTAAGACCTAATGAAAAGGTTAACTCAAAGCCCGTCGATAAGCAATATAGGACGCTTATCGACGGGCACCTCGTGATTCTCTGTCATTGAACCAATTTACTTCAGATTATACTGATTGTTCAGAAAAAACTTCCAGGATCAGAAATGACGTAATCACCCGTCCCGGGCCTTATCATGATATTGTCAGAATGCAAATCATTCCAATTAAAATTGTGATTCTTGCTTAGGAATTGTAACGTTTTCATCAAGTCTTTCATTTGATCGTCTTCAACCACGGAGTCAAATGTTGTCATGTCATCTTGTGAAGACATTGGCATCACTAAACTATTCAAAGCGTTACTAATTTTGCCTTGAAAAGTTCCCTCTGCGTATTGCCATTCTTCTAGTGATACACTATTAGGCAGTTTTTTACCAAATTGTTGCATCGCAGTACGTATTTGTTGAACAAACTGATCAATTAATTTTGAGTATTGTTGAAACGATGAATCGTTTGAACCTGTAGTTGTTAGTGATTTCTCCATCGTCGATAATGACTTCACAACCATCTGATAAAGTTCAGTAAACATCTGTGGTTCTAGTTTAATTTTTGATTCTTTTAACGAAAAAATCAACAGTTTTTTGAGTGAATCAGAACCATGAACAAATGATTTTAGTCTGTTTTTTATCATGTAAACGGTGTCAGACATCTCAACTGGTGACCACAAACTCTGAGCAATACTCTTTGGTAATGGCAACAAATACTCCACAAGAACACAATCTTGATAAAACCCAACATCATCATATAATTCTTCTGTGATTTTATAAAACTTATACACTGACAAAATGTTTTTAGCAAATTCTTTAGGAAGTTCTTCTTTAAATCCTTTTATCTTTTGATAAACTTCAACTTCATGTTCTGGAATGAATTTTGCAACATATCTTTTTCCACTGATTTCGACTTCATATGCAACGGCGTTCGCTCCATTACCAAGTTTTGAGCCTTTCTTACCAGACGGAATTGGGTTTAAATTTTGATTGACAAGCCATTTTTCAAAAGGATCAGAAGATTTTGATGCCCATTTTTTTAAAACATCAGAATCTTCTCGTAGTGATTCTCGTAAAACTGTACGTAATTGTTTGACTGTCAATCTCATGCACTTAAATATCAATGTGCATGAACAACAAGCTCATGCACATTTGACAATCTTACGTCTTAGATTCCAGTGGAACCAAAACCGTTTGACCCTCGAGTTGATTCTGATGTTTCAGATACCTCAATCAGTTTTACGTTCAAATGAGCGCTTACTGTTGCTAAAGTGTAATAACACACTAATTGTGCAATTCTAGAACCACGCTTGTACGAGATTGTAGAATCAGTGCTGTTATATAACACCACGATAATTTCACCTCTGTATCTAGGATCTAAAATGCCGCCGACTGGAAATACGCCATTTGCTGCCATTCCAGAGCGACCTTCAATCTTCATAAAAGGAACGGCAGAAATCCTATTATCAATTATCAACGGTTCTATGCTTTCAGCAAACATCAAACCGGTGCTAACTTTCGCTGTCTTTCCAGGCAACAGCGTCACATCTTCAACACAAGATAGGTCAAAGCCAACATCGCCAGCTGCTTGAATAGGCAGGACCGCGCTCTCGTGACACTTCTTCACCGGTATTAGAATATTACTGTACTTTAGCAAAACATTCCCTCCAATCATTCTGTGTCATCTCCTTCTTCACCTGAATCATTCAAGACTTCATCTTGTTCGCTCTTCGATGGAAGTTTGACATACGCAGCCTCCATCATGTCATCAACGTATTTTCCTAAAACAGGATCCGAAATAATGTTGCCAAAATCCTTTTTTGAGAATTTCTTGCAAACGATAACGTTTCCTGAAGAATCAGTGACTGTCAAAGATTTCCATGCGCCGCCGCCGTCAACCAATAACTTTTTTCCGTCTTTTTCAATTGGGCCATTTTTTTCACAATACATTCGTAACACATCATAAATTTCTTCATGTTCAAAAATACCACGACCAAAATGAATTTGAAATTCAACTTTACGAAGAGGTGGAGCGACTTTGTTTTTCACTGTTTTAGCAGCGACATTGATGCCGATAATGTCTCCGTCTTTGTTCTCAATTTTTGATCCACCAGTCAAAGCAAGTCGAACGCTAGCATGGAATGGAACGGCCATTCCCCCACTCGTGCATGTTGGGTCGCCGTACATTGTATTGTGTGACAAAATACCGTTTGAATAATAACAGTTTGATCCCTCGACCTCAATATCCAATATATCTGTTTTACTAGATGTCTTAGTAACTTTACCAGTTATCCACTTGTTCTCTTCTGACAAAAACAACAAATCTTGTTTGTCAACAGCTTCCATAGCAGGTAACCAATGTTCAATACCGTCTGATTTAACATAAAATCGATGTAACCCAGAAACTACTAATGTCTTTCTATTAACAAGATCAACGTTATATGCAATACTTTCTTGTTTTCTAACGATTTTTAGAATTTTCGACCAAACATTTACTTTGTTTGTAACGTCATATGCAAGTATCTCATACTTTAAATGACTAACATCAACAGGTGTATCATATTCTAATGTTTGATATGGAAAACCCATTTCTTCAAACAACTTTGAGATAATCATTAATTTTTTCCTTTGTAGAATTCATTATAACTTCAAATGATTCCTTGATATCTTTTTCCCAAATTACCAATCTGTGATAACCTAATTGTTTTGCTTTGTCACGTTTACAAAAATCTCTTCTAATAGATTTTCTTTGCCAGTCATTAATTGGCCCATTTACATAAACTGACGGATTACAATGCCAATAATCACCATGAACTTCTATTAAGATGTTAGTATTTTTAACATGAAAATCAAAATAAAAGCTATCTACCAGAAATTGTCTTGTAATTTCAAACCCTTGATTTTCTAACCATTCACCAACTATACGTTCTGGTTTAGAAATTGTACACATATACGCGTTTGGCAATTTTGTATTTGGCGTTATTCCGTTTTTAATTAAAATTTCTTTTATTTGTTTCCATCCACGTTGTGTTATTTTTGCTATGTCTTTAATGTAAACGCCCTGTTGACCAAGTTCCTTTATTTTTATCAATTCTTCAGGATACAAATCAGATGGTAAAAATTTTATTTGTGGAATTTTACAATGTTCAAGTTTGAGCCTCTTATAAAGAGTTCCACCAATATTGCAAATATCACGAATCACTTTTGGATTTAAACATCCGAAACTCCACAAATACACTAATTTTTCAATTAATTCTGGAGTTTCGGATCTTTCTTTTAAAGCTTTAGAAATTGCTGATTTACGTTTTTCACTAAAAATTTGTCCAGTGTTTCCTAAAGCTATTTTTTTCTTTGTTTCTTCTGAATGTTTTTTGCGAGTTCTCTTACCCATAGAACTAACTATGGCTAATCATCAGACTTGCGCACAGTTAGTTCAGTTTCTGGTCCTACACAACCAATTTTCATTCTTGTCTGATTTAAGATCACCATTAAAATGTTATTGTTACCAATGACTTGAGTGACTTTTCTCATACATTTGCTAATCACTCTTGCAGCCAGACCCATCGTTGATGTGTCATAATCACCTTCAAGCTCAGCTTTGGGAGGTGTTCCTGCAAGCGAATCCCAAATAATCGTAAATGGAATATCTTTTTTTATGGCTGAAGCTTTCGTGATCGTTGATTCAACAATTGAAAAAACATCTTCAATGCATTCTGGATCTGCATAAATAAAACGTTTTGAAACGTCAACTCCTAAAGAAGCAAGGTTCTCTGGAAGAATTGCATTTTCTGTATCAATATAAACAACAACACCACCAAGCGCTTGCGTATTTTTTGCAAATTGTGCAGCAAGATGTGATTTTCCAATTGATGGTGGTCCGAATATTTCTATGATTCTTCCTTCTGGCGCTCCACCTCCTTTCTTATTTGCAATGATATAGTCTAATTGTTTACTTCCTGTTGAAATCCAACGTTTAATATGTGTTGGTGATGTGTCTGAACTAAGATTGTAAGCAATACGTTGTTGATGTTCTTTGTTCAATGACTTTATCAAATCTTGAACAAAATCATCTTTACTATCAAGATCCACTTCTGAGTGTTTTGTTGACTCAATCAATTCAGTTTCTGATGCAATTTTCTTTTTACTAGCCATTTACAACTTTTCTCCTAATAAATGAAAACAGCAGTCATACGACTTTTGTCATACAACTGCTGTTTTCAGTGATTTAAAAAATCAGTAACTGAAAATCAAGTATCCAGATCTTCTAGATCACCGAGAGCGTCATCTAAGGCACTGTCAATTGACTTGATTTCTTTTGTTTGTGTCTTTGGCTTTGTCTTTTTATCTTTCTCTTTCACTTGTTCTACGACTGCAGGTGTAGTATGTAGTTCATTGACGAGAGATTCAAGTTCATCAGTACTATCTGCTTTACCTTTTGTAGTTCCTTCAGAGCCTTCATTTGCTTGAGCGATTTCTTGCCCATGCAATAGAGTGTTAGGACCACCAGAATTAAGCCATTCATCAAATTGCTTTTGTACTTCTTCCGTTGTCTTGGGTGTGTAATACTCATCAACGTTAGGAAGATTATTCATCCACTTTGCAGATTTTTCAGTATCACTGCTGGCTGCACTGGGTCTTGGACGTGGAACGATCTTTGTATCGTAAACAGTCTTACCATTGTACTTTTTTGCGCTGGCCGTGATCGAAATCTTCAAATCAAAGCCCTTTTCAAGATCAGTGATATCATTGTAATCGTCATCAAGAAAAAACCCAAGAACAGTCGCAGCTTCATATTTTGACATGACCCACAACTGAGGACCTACGTCTTCAGCGGCACGATCAACAATTGCTGCACAAATTGCTGGCTTTGGCCAAAGCTTCTTACCGAGTGCCTTGTTTTCCTCTCCGCCTTCACGATAAAGTGCTTTGATAAAATCATCAATCGGATCTCGATCACCACGAGTCAATGGAGAAGTAATCCACGATTTTCCGATATTGTAATAAATGAGACGTTCCTTGAACGGCGTGCCCTCAGGAGCATCCTTCCAAGGGAGGATTCGAATGACATGATCACCAGGAGCTGGCTTCCAACGACGAACCTTTGACGAACTAGACGAACCTTTGACGTTGTTGTATTGATCTACTTTACGACGAATTGCATCTAAATTAATTGCCATGTATTGTGATTCCGATGTTTTATTGGTTGATTTATGATAATATAAACTGATTTAATATGTTGATTATTTTGATTTTCTTTGCTTACGGCGTTTTATCACTTTCGGCTCAGAAGGAATGTTAGGAGATGTTCCGAGTTTGGTATTTATCCCAACAATCGAAGAACATGTCGTGATCTCTTGTAACTCAAGAAATTGCGTAACATACTCTTCGATCAAGTCTCTCAACATAATACTAAATATTCTGATTCTTGTTTATTTATCCTTTCTTTTCTTGTTCACACGCCATTCTATCAGCTTGATGAACCAATATCGCAAGCAATGGTTCTTTCATTGCATACGTCCTATTTTCTTCAACAATTGGACCATCATTTAGCAAAATTGACATATATTCGTTATATGACAACTTAATTTCAAAATGTTGCATCAAAAACAATCCCATTTGAGAAGTTGTCATGTATTTCAACAATGGATTGTAATCATACACTTGCCCTTGCTTGACTTTCCAGTCGTTTGTTTGAGCAACATATCGTTCGTTGTCGACATCACCAAGTTTTCCAATGTCATGGAAAAGACAAGACATGATCATTTCTTCTTGCGAAAAATCGACGTTTTCTTTATAAACTTGCATCAAGCGATTACAATTTTTCATCACCCGTAATGAATGATCAACTAATCCTCCAGGAACTGCAAGATGATAATACGTTCTTGACGAAGCTGGACATAACGCCAATCGCTCCTCAAAATGAGCAAAAAACGTTTTCAACGCATCGGTTCTATGTTCTCCAGTTTTCATTGCAAACGAAACAAACTTGTTATAATTTTGTTCAATAAGTTCTGGTGTTAAATCTATCATTTTCTTATTGAAGAACTTACAAACATTGCGTACGTTGTTCAAGAAATTTCTGAAGCTGTCATATAAAACTTATTACCAAGCTTTTCAATTTTAGAACCAACCTCCATCAAATCACCTAACACAGACACATATGCTGGGTGAACATCCAAAACAATCGCATCATGTAGCAAAAAAAGAGGTTTGATCAACATGTTTTCAGACAATATCAAATTGATGATATTGAGATAACCCAAAAGACAAATGTCGGCAGCTGATGATTGAACGTAATAGTTTAACAACAAGTTTTGGCTGTCTGCGTGTATCACTCTTCCGTAAAGATTTCTGAACGTATTTTTATCTTTCCATTCTGACACTAACTTATTATGAAACGTTGTCATACAGAATTCTTCTTTTATTTGACATACAAACTTCTCAGTGTCAGCGTATGACATTCCTAACAATTGTCGAATCTGTTCCGTTCCAGAACCGTACAACAACATGATGACAGCGAGCTTTACGATGTCTCTTCGAACGTTACTTCCTAACTTTACTCGAATGTCTTCATAAATGTCAACGTTATCTATGACTTTTCCAACAACAGAAAGAAACGTTCTAGCCTCAAGAGCAGAATAATCAACGTAATAAATCTTGCCACGATCATATGATGACGTAATCAAATTTCGAAACTCTTTTTTGATCGTAAGAATTTCTGGTCCAGACTTTACAGTCAACCTTCCTGTCATAGAATTGTGACGATTATAGATGACTTTAGATGCATATCCATGTATGTCAGGTCTAAATGACATTATTGACGATTTTATTGACGCATTTTCTTCAGAATCGTACAACGTATCAAATCGTTTCACATCGATATGGGCAGGCTTCAGTGTATCGAACACTCGAGTGACCCGAGAATAAACATCAAAATAGTCAGTAGATACTGCACCCAATTGTTGATGAATATTCTTGACCATGCTCGAGACAAATCGGTGATAGGTTTGTTGTGGCAGGACGTGTTGCCATGGCACGATCTCACTCACGTTATCTTTTTTCAAGATCGTCTTAAACGAATTTAAATGTTCTGTCGGAACGTTTGCGTTCAAATCAATTCCATTTAACTTAAACAACGTTTTCAAACAACATGATTCTGTCTCGACAGTCGAAGGATAGTAAATCCAACAATCATTAGGATAATTTGAAACCCACGTGATTGAAGTGTCTCTGACAAGAAGATGTCGAGACGATCCTAACACGTTTCTATCAATACAAAAATGTCGAGACACGTTCTAGTATGATATAACAATTTTCACACGTTTACAACCTCACTGTAATTTATCAGCGTCGGCCTTCAGTATGTCAGACAATTGTTGAACCTTTGAAACAACAGACTCATACACTCCGTACGCATCCAAGGGAACAAGCTTCATGTGTGACTCAAATTTGCCTTGTTTTATTGTATGTGACAAATGTGTCAACAGGTAAATGTTATCGACTGTTGTACCTGTTTGAAAGTCAACAAAAAATTGTTGATTTATGTTCAATAGCGGACACCCATAGGTGTTTAAATCAAGTTGCGAAGGAATAATTCGCAACGGAACGCCTCCAGGACCAGAGCCGTTTGGTTCGACGTTATTTTGTCGTCCAGCAGTTCGCATCATCTGTACGGTTGATAACAACGGAATTTGTTGCGATGCCAGTGTTCCGTTAATCACTGCTGTATTATTTGTGCCATACGTTATTGTTGGTAACACTGCGCTAATGAAATCTTTAATTTGTTGATTACCACCAAAAGAAACTGAAGTCTTATTTGTTTTTTTGTTCGTAGAAATGTCAAGCCCAAATTGCTTAGCAAGCGTTTTCATTTCATTGTCAAGTTTTTGTCGTGTTTCTATTTTGCTTTTGGTCTTTGAACTGTCAATGATGTCCTGTAAAGACGATTGAGATTTTATCAAGGCCAAAAAAGGTTCATAAGGTGAAGATTGCTTGTCATAAACATGAATTCTCAAAATATCGGATGAATCTTTGTCATCTTCAATCTCGCCTGCTGAAAACACTCTTCCACCACGAGTTTCAACATATGCTTCAATGACAGGAAGTCTGAACGAACCACCACCGTTACGAGCAACAGCTTCAGCGATTTTGTCTTCAATTTTAACTTTTGGATTTGGTTGAGGCTCTGAACTTCCATTTCTAGGAAGGTACGCATCACGTAAACCGTAACCTATTGCAGTTGGATCATTAACGAAAGCACCCTGGATTAGCAACACAAACTCGTTAATTGACATGTTCGGGTTACCTCGTTTTCGGGCGTGTTCATCTAAAATTTGTTTGATTCTATTGATCTCAATTGGAAATGCACCTATGTTTGTATCACCAGCGAGACCAGCCTGAGAATTCATTTGATAAAACAATATTTGCAATTCATCAACATTTCGAATTGCTTGAAACGGTTGAATTACAAACGTCATCAATAACTTTGCCAATGAAACAAACTTCTTTGATTTTTTATCACCTGACTTTGGCTTTACACCTATCTCTTTTTTGATGACCTCACCAAGAGGGTGATTTTCATAAAAAAACAAGAACGGATCATCGCCCTCTTCTAACTCTTTGTATTTTTTTGCAAGTGCAGAATTGACAGTTTTATTTACGATATCACTTGCACTTTTTGAACCATCATACATTTTTTCAAGAAGTTCTGCAAGTTGACGTGTTGATTCAGAGTTTATCGAACGTGGTTTTGAACGTAAGTTTTGCAACAGTTGTTTCAATTCGTTTGACTTAAACTCAAATGTTGCTTCGCCACGTTCTGCAGCATCAAGAATTTGATACACTCTTACTTCTTTACTGATATTTTCAGGTTTTGTGAATCCAGCTTTGTCACGGATTCTTGCGACCATATTTGCTAAATCTTGTAATTCTTTTTGAGCGTTTACGTATTCATCGCTTTCAGCAATTTTTAGAACTTGAAGTTCTTGGGTGCCTTTCATGGCGAGTTGCAAAACAACCTTCACTTGACCAACGGCATCAAATGCAAATGATGCATTGACTATTCCATATTTTTCATTTTTAATGACAAGTTGATTTAGCAAATCGCCATATGAATTGTTGCTACCAATTTGATCTGGATGTTGCCACCCATAAGAAATGCTTAACGTTGTTTGCGTATAAATTTCGGGTCTAACAAGATCTGAAATTTCTGATAATCTTGACCTGTCATGTAACGTAATTGATAGTTTTGCAGTCTTATAAGAAAACATACCAACAGTTGGTGCCGCCTGAATCTCAAATGATTCAATTGACATAAATGGTCGTGTTGGATCAATCACTGGAACGTATCTTTTTTGAATCGTTCTTTCAGAAGAAATTGGACTCATTAACGTTTGCGGCGCCGTGAATAATTCCATTCCAGACTTAAAAATTTCTGTCTTACCACCATCTGCGTTTGTTTGATTGTCGTATTGAGAATTTAACATCGTCTTGTCTGATCCTTCAGGTTTGAATGCTCCATTCAAAAATTTGATCAAAGACGGTGTTGTTGCATACGATTCAGAATCGTTTTGTCTTGTCAATTGAAACTTCACTGACAAATATGGAACTGCTCTTGATAATTCTAACGTCGGGATTGCATTCATAAAAATAGCGACTTTGTTTATATCGCGAACACATTGTGATATAAACGGTGATGCTAATGCAATTACTGCTATTTTTGGTTTTGCGGACGCTTGTGCAGTTCCGACGAACCTATTGAAATCTAACGTTTCTTGATATTCGTTTTTAAAGTATTTGTCGTTATCTTTGACTTGATTGACTGCATACACTCTTACGATATCTTCAAAATTAACGCCGTCAATTCCAGTTCCTTTTGATTTTGCTTCATTGATTTTTTTGACAAGTTCGTCAATTTTTAACAATCCAGATCCTCTGCCATCGCGCGAATCTATGATTGTTTTTACAAGCATTTCAATCGCAGGATTTTCAGCAGTCAATGGTGATTTTCCACCTTTAAAGCTTTTTAAAACATATCGTCCCATCAAATCATTAGGACGAATGATTCGATAAAACATTTCTAAATCACTGTTTGCAGACATGTTAATTCCTACGCAACTATCTTTGCAACTTCAATGATATCAGGAATGTTTATAATAGTTCCTGGTGGAACTTGTAAACACCAGCCAATATCAGATGCTGCGGCAATCACCCACCAATAACGAGAATTCCCGTAATATTTTCCAGCCAATTGATCTAATCGTTCTGCTTCATGCAATATGACAGTCTTGTATGCAATACGTTTAGATTTTACTGCGTCATGTATTGCAACATGAGTGATAGATGTTCCATACTGGTTTCCAAATCCCAATACGGGTGTTCTTTCATACCTTGAAAAAGCCATTATGATCCCTTACGCGTCAAATATTTTCTAAGATTTTCTTTTTTATCGTCAAAGTTTTTCAAACCGGTCGTATTTGACTCTGGAGACATTCCTCTGATTACATTTCCAACGTTGTACACTGGTGCTCTATTCATTCCAGAACTATCAATACCTGGTGCAATATCATGAATTGGCGTCAAATTCATCGTAACTTTGCACATTTTTGGTGCTCGACCGACATATGAATCAGTTTCCCAAATCATTCCATCAAGCCATCCAAAATTTAAACTATCAATTGTGCAAGCAAGTCCCTTACCTGCAACATGCTCAAATGATTTTACAATAGAATTACTCTGTTGATTAAAAAAATCTTCAAGTGCCTGTTTTGTATCTTGATCTACATCTTCTATCATTGATGGATCAAGGTATTTTGCAAAATCATTTTTCATCTTTGAAACATCAATTGTTAATTGCGATTGATGAACCTTGAACGTTTTGTCACCAACAACAGGATTTGACGTGAATTTTACAATGTACGTATCATTTTCTTCGCCATCACTAATGATTTCTGCTGGAGCTGACGCGTTCAGTATTAATTGCACAGGTGGTTTGTCGCCAAGATCAACGCCTAACGCTGCTGCAGCCCCAGAAAGTGCCCCTGCAAGTCCTCCAAGTGATTTTGAAGAAGTTTCTTTATATGATCCAGCAGCAACGATGACTTTAAATCCCTTGTCAAACGAATCTGAATACAGGTCGTAAATACGTTTTAT